>OOIW01000010.1_pt1 | contig 293291 bp, 266 predicted proteins | sample 1691751 | NCBI WGS metagenome assembly OOIW01 (sample SAMN05831949, study PRJEB22555) | human gut metagenome | isolation source: Skin biopsy | host: Homo sapiens
GCCGTGATCCTTGATGGTAAAGCTCAGGCGGCCCAGTCCTGGGGCTTTCATACCGAACAGTAACGCCAACTGGCGCTGCGGTTTGAGCGTGATGACCTTCCAGCCGTCGACCACGTCGCCAATTTCCAGCGTGTCGCGCGGTGGACGGCCATAAACCACGCGATTGCCGATCATATCGTCCATACGGGCGCGGATTTGCCACAGAATATTGGCGTAAAAATACCCCTCTTTACCGCCCAATTGCTGCACGGTATGCCACAGCGCCTGGCTGGATGCCTGGGTTTCTATCGAACAACCGGCCTGTTTGGGATAAAAACCGTAGCCCGGTCGCCAGCGTGCTCGTGCCTCTGGATCGTAGCCCCAGTCGGCGGAATCGACGACTTCCGCTTCGCGTTGCAGGGTGGCCGTCACCGCCTGGTCGAAGGTTTGCAGTTCCTGCGGTATCAACGCCTGCAGCGGTTTACCGTCGGCGGGCAGATCGTGGTTCAATCCCTGGATCAGTGCGCTGGCGATGGAGGTGGGCACCGAGGTGATCATGCTGATAAACCATACCGAGATAAAACGGGTGGGTAGCGGGATCGGGATCAGCCAGCGTTTCTTGCCGCTGATGGCGATAAAGCGTTCAAACATGGTTTGGTAGCTGATGTATTCGGGGCCGGCGACGTCAAAAATTCGGTTTTCTTCTGCCGGATGCGCCAGCAGATCGGCCAGATACACCAGCAGGTTTTCCAGTGCCACCGGGGAAGATTTGGAACGTACCCAGCGCGGCGGCGTTAGCACCGGCAGGTTGTAGACCATGTCGCGCATGATTTCGAACGCGGCCGAGCCGGGGCCGACAATGATACTGGCGCGCAGTTCGGTGACCGGTACGCCACTCTGGCGAAGGATCTCACCGGTCAGCTTACGCGCTACCAGGTGCGGCGAGCTATCGCCCTCGGGTTGCAGTGCGCCGAGAAAAATCACCTGTTTGACGCTGGAACTGCGCAGCGCCTCGCGCAGGTTTTCAGCGGCCTGGCGTTCTTTTTCAATAAAATCATCGCCGTCACCCATGCCGTGGATCAGATAATAAACGGCGTCGATCTCCCACAGCGCGGCGGCCAGGGTTTCCGGCCGATAAACGTCGACATATTGGCAGTTAACCTGCGGCCAGTGCTGTTCCTGCAGCCATTCGATGCGTCGCGCGGCGGCGGTAATGCTGTGTCCCTGCTCGATCAGGTGGGGGATCAGGTTTTGGCCGATATAGCCGCTGGCCCCTAGAACCAGTACGCGTTGAGCTGTCATTAGCGCCGCCTTTGCGGTGAAAGTCTGTTTAGCATAGACACAGGATGCCAAACTCGTGGTTTAAATGCACTTTTTGTGTGGTTATGCGGGCATTGCATCCGCTGACGGGCGGCGTCACACTACGCACCGTTTGTCTGTACTAAGCCGGAAGCTATGAAACTCAATGCCGTTTGTTATGCCCTGTTGGGACTGGCGCTGATCGCCAGTTTGTTTTTCCTGCATCCGATCTGGATGTGGTGGTTGTTGGCTAACCTGCTGACGCTGTTGGTGTACGGTGCGGATAAGTTTGCCGCGCGCAAAGACTGGCAACGGGTACCGGAAAGCACGCTGCTGGTGTTCGGGCTGGTGGGCGGCTGGGCCGGGGCGATAGTCGCACAGCAGCTGTTTCGCCATAAAACCCAGAAACAGCCGTTCAAAAGTTGGTTTATCGTCAGCGTAGTGCTGAATGTGCTAGCGACGCTGGCGATTTGGTACTGGGTTTACGGCCGCTGGATACTCTGATTCACAGCAATAACGGCAGGGTAGCGCTTGCTGTTTCCTGCACGGCCTGGCCGTAAGCAGGGTCAAACCTGGCCAGTTCGGCCACCATAAACTCCACCAGTAACATCGCGCCGACCTTGGCAGGCAGTGCGCCTGCGTTCAGCGGACCTTCCGGTTTGGCCGCCACCAGCAGCACATCCGCCAGTTTGGCCAGCGGGCTGCGCTGGGTGTTGCTGACGGCAATGATCCGTACGCCGCGTTGTTTGCCCAGGGTCACCGCATGTAACACATCTTTGGTTGATCCTGAGCTGGAGATGACGATCAGCAGGTCTTGCTTTCCCAGCGAAGCTGCGTTCATCGCTGCCCGGTGCATATCACTGAACAACAGCGCCGGTTTGCCCACTCGCAACAGCTTGTAGTGCAAGAAATCCCCGATAATCGCACTGGCGGCGACGCCATAAATCTGCACCGAAGCGCTCTGGTGCAGACTTTCTGCCGCCTGCCGCAGGGCCTGATGGTCCAGCAACGCGCCGGTATCCCGCAATGCCTGCACGCTTTCCTCCACCAGATCCTCCGTGGGGCTCTGGCGTGTGGTCGCCTCAGGCTGGTTTTGTTGCAGGCTCAGCGCCAGCGCCATTTTAAACTCGGTATAGCCTTTGCAGCCCAGATGGCGGCAAAGCCGGGTCACGCTGGCTTCGCTGGTACCGCTCTCGCGAGCCAGTTCGGTGATGGTAAAGTAGACGGCCCTGGACGGCTCCTCGATCACATAGCTACCGAGTTTTTGCAGCGTGGGGCTGTAACTCGTCAGATCTTGCCGCAGCCGCAATAATAAATTTCCAGTATTCATCACGTTACCTTTCTGATTATTCCTCTTTCTATTGTGGCGGAAAGTCGCCGCCGCCCGCCAGCGAAATCGACGTATTGTGAAGCCGATCATCGTTATGATTAAAATTTTCAACATTTGTATTTATCTGTGGTAAAAATTTTCATCATAAAAAATGATAATGAGGAAAATTTATGTCAACAGCAGGGGAATCAAGGTCCGGCAGCTGGTTTGAAAAAGCCCAGCGGTTCGGAAAGTCGTTTATGTTGCCGATCGCCGTGTTGCCAGCCGCTGGCTTGCTGCTGGGGATCGGTGGGGCGTTGTCCAATCCCAATACTCTGGAGGCCTATCCCTTCCTCAACGTCGGTTGGCTGCAGGGAGTGTTTACCGTGATGGCCAGCGCCGGTTCTATCGTGTTTGCCAACCTGGCGGTGTTGTTCGCCGTGGGTGTGGCCGTGGGCCTGGCCAAAGGTGATAAGGGGACGGCGGGGCTGGCATCGTTGATTGCCTACCTGGTAATGAATGCCACCATCAATGCCTTACTCAAAATCAACGGTTCTCTGGCCGTTGAAAATCCGGGTGCGGTGGGGCAAGGCGTCATTATGGGCATCCAAACGCTGGAGACCGGGGTATTCGGCGGGGTGATCATTGGCCTGGTGACCGGGTATCTGCACGATCGCTACAACAAAATTGCGTTGCCGCAGTTCCTGGGTTTTTTCGGGGGTTCCCGTTTCGTCCCTATTATCTGCTCCCTGGCGGCCATGGGCGTGGGAGCCCTGATGACCGTTATCTGGCCCCACTTCCAGCAGGTGATCTTTGGCCTGGGCGGGCTGGTGGATGCCAGTGGTTATTTAGGCACCTTTATCTATGGTTTTGTGCTGCGCATGCTGGGGCCATTTGGCCTGCACCATATTTTTTATCTGCCGTTCTGGACCACGGCACTGGGCGGCAGCGAAGTGATCAACGGCCAGTTGGTGGAAGGGACACAGCGTATTTTCTTCGCTCAGCTCGCCGATCCACATACCCAGCAGTTTTACATCGGGACTGCGCGTTTTATGTCTGGCCGCTTTATCACCATGATGTTTGGTTTGGTAGGGGCCTGTCTGGCGATGTACCAGACCGCCCGCCCAGAGAACCGCAAACGCGTCGGCGGTTTGTTACTGTCGGCGGCGTTGACCTCGTTCCTCACCGGCATTACCGAGCCGATTGAGTTCTCGTTCCTGTTTGTCGCCCCGGCGCTGTACGTGGTCCATGCCCTGTTTGATGGCCTGGCGTTCATGCTTGCCCATATTCTGCATATCACTATCGGCCAGACGTTCTCCGGCGGCTTTATTGATTTCATGCTGTTTGGCGTATTGCAGGGCGAGGCCAAGACCCACTGGATGTATGTGCCGCTGGTCGGCGTTCCCTGGTTTTTTTTGTACTACTTCATCTTCCGCTTCCTGATTGTTCGTTTCAATTTCAAAACGCCGGGGCGTGGCGAAGAACTGCCGGCCGAAGTGGCACTGGAAGGTACCGCGCGATCGCAGCAGGTGCTGGCGGCGCTGGGTGGCAAAGACAACATTGTCGAGTTGGACTGCTGCGCCACCCGTTTGCGCATTACGGTGAAGCAGAGCCGGTTGCTGGATGAAGCCGGGCTGAAAGCCAGCGGGGCACGTGCGGTGATCATTCGCGGCAATGGAGTGCAGGTCATTTACGGTCCGCACGTCACAATCATTAAAAATGAAGTCGAGGAGTTATTGGATTTATGACGCTTTCTATTTTGCAGCAGATTAAGGGACGGTTGGTGGTTTCCTGCCAGGCATTGGATGATGAGCCGCTGCACAGTGAATTTATCATGTCGCGTATGGCGGTTGCTGCGCAGCAAGGCGGGGCGGCAGCGATCCGGGCCAACAGCGTAGAGGATGTCAAAGCCATCATGCAGGCGGTGACACTGCCAGTGATTGGTATCATCAAACGTGATTATGTCGGCAGTCAGGTGTACATCACGCCCACTTTGCAAGAAATTGATGAGCTGATGACGGCGGGGCCGCAGATGATTGCCCTGGATGCGACCTTGCATCCTCGACCTGGCACCCTGACGTTGGCGGCGTTGGTTGCTGCCGTGCGTGAGCGATATCCCGACGTGTTGTTGATGGCGGACATCGCCACGCTGGAAGAGGCCATCCATGCCGATCGTCTGGGTTTCGACTGTGTGGGAACAACCTTGCATGGCTATACCGAAGAAACCTTAGGCCGTCAGTTGGCACAGGACGACTTTGTTTTTCTGCGGGAGGTACTGGCGGCGGTCAGCGTACCGGTGATTGCCGAGGGCAATGTTGAAACGCCGATAATGGCCGCCCGCTGTCTGGCTTTGGGCGCGCATGCGGTGGTAGTGGGCGGGGCCATTACTCGTCCGCAGCAGATCACCCGTCGCTTTGTGGCCGCACTCGGGAACTGATGGGGATCTCCCTGAGGGTTACGTCAGGGAGATTCAGGACTCAGGCGTACTGTTGGAGGAATTCCCGCCACAAATCAACCAGGCGCTGCAAATCCTGACGGCTGACGTCGAGATGGGTCAGGATACGCGTCAACGGCCCGCTGCTGATCAGTACCCCGTGCTCACGCATCCAGGGGCCCAGTTTGGCCGCCAGCTCCGGTGACTGACGCAGGTACAGCACGTTGGTCTGCGCGCCCGGCTCGACGATGTCGACGCCAATCCGTTGCAGTTGCTGCTCCAGCCATTTGGCATTGTCGTGGTCTTCACGCAGGCGCTCGACGTTGTGCTCCAGCGCATATAACCCGGCCGCGGCCAGAATACCGGCCTGGCGCAGGCCACCGCCGGTCATTTTACGCCAGCGTAGGGCCTGCTGGATAAAGGCCTCACTGCCGCACAATAACGACCCCACCGGCGCGCCGAGCCCTTTTGACAGGCAAATGGTGAAGGTGTCGCAGTACTGCACAATCTCTTTCAACGGCACATTCAATGCGACGGCGGCGTTGAAGATGCGTGCGCCGTCGATGTGTAAGGTCAACTGATGCTCACGGCTGAACTGCCAGGCTTGCCGCAGGTATTCCAGCGGTAGCACGCGGCCACTGATGGTGTTTTCCAGGCTCAGCAGGCGGGTTTTGGCAAAGTGGATATCGTCGGGTTTGATTGCCGCAGCGACCTTATCGAGCGGCAGGGTGCCGTCCGGGTTCGCTTCAATCGGTTGTGGCTGGATGCTGCCGAGCACCGCCGCGCCGCCGGCTTCGTATTTATAGTTATGCGCCTGCTGGCCGACAATGTACTCATCACCGCGCTGGCAATGGCTCAGTAGCGCGACCAGGTTGGCCTGAGTACCGCTTGGCAAGAACAGCGCCGCTTCTTTACCGGACAGACGGACCGATTCTGCCTCCAGGGCGTTGACCGTCGGGTCATCGCCGTAAACGTCATCACCGACTTCGGCCTGGGCCATGGCTTCACGCATCGCGGCGCTGGGGCGAGTCACTGTGTCACTGCGTAGATCGATAAACATAAATATCCTTAGCGCCAATGAGAGGAACGACCTCCATCATAGCCGGATTATGGCGTTGCAAAAGCGGAAAATGCGGGGCGCAGCGACGGCCGCGCCCACTGGAGAGTTAACGCAACCAGTTGGTTTTTGCCAGCTCGACCACTTCGTCGCCGCGGCCGTTGATAATGGCTCGCAGCATATACAGGCTAAAGCCCTTGGCCTGTTCGAATTTGATCTGCGGCGGCATTGCCAGTTCCTGCTTGGCGGTGACCACGTCCAGCAACGCCGGGCCCGGGTGTGCCAGCATTTCTTGCAGTGCCGCATCCAGATCCGAAGCCTTCTCCACGCGAATGCCCTTGATGCCGGCGGCGTTGGCAATTGCCGCAAAATCCGGGTTGTGCAGGTCGGTACCGTCGGTCAGGTAGCCGCCGGCCTTCATTTCCATCGCCACAAAACCCAGCACGCTGTTGTTGAATATCACAATCTTGACCGGCAGTTTCAGTTGCGCCAGCGACAGGAAATCCCCCATCAGCATGGTAAAGCCGCCGTCGCCGCACATGGCAATTACCTGTTTGTTCGGTTCGGTGGCCTGTGCGCCAATGGCTTGTGGCATGGCGTTGGCCATCGAGCCGTGGTTGAACGATCCGAGCAGGCGACGTTTGCCGTTCATTTTCAGATAGCGTGCGGCCCACACCGTTGGCGTGCCGACGTCACAGGTGAAGATGGCGTCATCACTGGCGTACTGACTGAGCTGCTGTGCCAGATACTGTGGGTGAATCGGTTGATCGTCATTGGCGGTCGCCAGCCCGTCGAGATCCTTGCGCGCAGTGCGGTAGTGCTCCAGCGCCTTGTCGAGAAACGCACGGTCGCTCTTCGGTTCCAACTGCGGCAACAGCGCGGTGAGGGTGGTATGGATATCGCCCACCAGCGCCATATTGACCGGGCAGTGGGCGCCGATGCTGCCGGGGTTGATGTCGATCTGAATGATATTGGCATTGGTTGGATAGAATGCCCGGTAAGGGAATTGGGTGCCGAGCAGCACCAGAGTGTCGGCGTTCATCATCGCGTGGTAGCCAGAAGAGAAACCGATCAGCCCGGTCATGCCGACGCTGTAAGGGTTATCCCATTCGATATGCTCTTTACCGCGCAGCGCATGGACCACCGGTGCCTGCAGCAGTTCGGCCAATTTGACCACTTCGTCATGCGAGCCGGCGCAGCCACTGCCGCACATCAGCGTAATGTTCTTCGCTTTATTCAGGGTGGCCGCCAGCTTGTTCAGTTCGCTCATTGGTGGCTGCACCAGCGGCAGTGCCGGGGTGTGCCACACCATGCTGGCGTCTTCCGGTGCCATACGCAGTGCCACGTCGCCCGGCAGCACGATCACCGACACGCCGCGATTGAGGATCGCCTTGCGCATGGCAATTTCCAACACCCGTGGCAACTGTTCCGGATTGGAGACCAGTTCACAGTAGTGGCTGCATTCGCGGAACAGTTCTTGCGGGTGGGTTTCCTGGAAATAGCCGCTGCCAATCTCGCTGGAGGGAATGTGTGCGGCAATCGCCAATACCGGCACGTGGTTGCGGTGGCAGTCAAACAGACCGTTAATCAGATGCAGGTTGCCGGGGCCACAGGAGCCGGCACAGACCGCCAACTGACCGGTAAGCTGAGCTTCTGCTCCGGCGGCGAAGGCGGCGACCTCTTCGTGGCGCGTTCCCAGCCATTCGATGGTGCCCATACGGTGCAGGCTGTCGCTGAGACCGTTGAGTGAATCACCGGTGACGCCCCAAATGCGTTTCACACCGGCCTGTTCCAGAGTTTTGGCGATCAGTGTGGCTACAGTTTGCTTCATAATTCCCCCAAGCGTTGTAAAGGCCCCTCATCTTTCAAGCCACAGCCAGTCGGCAAGCGTGACGTGAAATCTATTGGGTATGACTTATCAGTCTTTCTCAAATAAACGCAGTGACATGCATGGAACCGGGAAAGTGTAGAAGGGGAAGGAAAAGCCTGCTTGCCGATAAATGCCCCATCGTGGCAGACGGGGCAGAAAGTGTCAGGCGAGGGTGACGTCACCTTGCAGTTGGCAACTGCAGGCCAGCACGTAGCCCTGGGCGATTTCAGCCGCAGTCAGCGTCATGCTGCTGGTGGTGATGTAGTCACCTTCGAGGATGCGGGTTTTGCATGAACCACACACCCCGGCGCGGCAGGCGGCGTTGACCGGCAGCGCGTGAGCCTCCATTGCCGCCAGCAGCGTGCTGCCGACCGGTACGCGGAACTCTCGCAGAGGGCGAGCGGTGCGCAGGGTTAATCCTTCACCTTGTTCGGCATCGGTTTCTGCCGGGGTATGGAATTGCTCCTTATGGAAGCGGCTGGCCGGCACACCAAGCTGCAGGCAAAGCTGTTCTGCCTGGGTCATATAGGGCGCCGGGCCACAGGTCATCACGGTGCGGTCTGCAATATCCGGCGCCGTCTGGCGCAGCACTTCGGCACTGATCCGCCCGCTGAGATAGCCTGGCTGAATATCCTGTTCGGCCATTAGCGTCAGCCGCAGCTGCGGATGCGCCGCACACAACTCGTGCCATTGTTCGGCGAAAATGGTGTCGGCTGGGGTGCGTACGTTAAAGATCACCGCGATATCACAGGCCGGACGGTTCGCTACCAGCCAGCGACACATGGAGATAATCGGCGTGACGCCACAACCGGCCGCCAGCATCAGGTAACGATCGGCCGGGTGCTGTTCACAGCTGAACTCGCCTTGCGCATCGGACAGCCACAGGGTGTTGCCGGGTTTGACTTCGCGGGTTAACCAGCGTGAACCTACGCCGTCCGGTAGACAACGCACGCTGATGTTGAGAAAACGACTCTGGCCGGGCGAGGAGGACAGCGTATAGGCGCGCAGCGTGTCTTCGCTATTGCCAATGCTGACCAGCGCAAACTGACCGGGTTGATAAGGGTAAAAAACATCGCAGATCAGATTCAGCGTCCAGACGTCAGCAGTTTCCTGCTGGATCGAATGCACCTGCATGCGGTTGGGGCAAAGTGGGCTGGGTTGGGTCATCGGGCACCTCAAAAGCAAAGGGGCCGGCATCCGCGGCCCCAGGAATAACGTTATCAGCCGAGAAGGGCTTGCAGATCCTGCTCAACGGTAGTGATCGGACGCATGCCGAACTTGTCGTTGAGGATGGCCATCAGGTTGTCGGTCAGGAAGCCCGGCGCGGTCGGCCCGGTGACAATGTTTTTGACCCCCAGTGACAGCAGCGTCAGCAGGATGACGATCGCCTTTTGCTCAAACCATGACAACACCAGACTCAGCGGCAGCTCGTTGACCGAGCAGCCGAGGGTATCGGCAAGTTTGACCGCCAGCATGATGGCAGAATAGGCGTCGTTACATTGGCCGACGTCCAGCAGGCGCGGCAAGCCTTCCAGGGTACCGAAATCCAGCTTGTTGAAGCGGTATTTGCCGCAGGCCAAGGTCATGATCAGGCAGTCTTGCGGTACGCTGCGGGCGAAGTCGGTGAAGTAGCTGCGTTCATCACGGCTGCCGTCACAACCGCCAACCAAGAAGACATGACGCAGTTTCTTTTGCGCCACCAGGTCGATCACTGTATCAGCGGCGTTGAGCAGCGTCTGGCGGCCGAAGCCGACGGTGATCATATGTTCGATTTCGCTGTACGGGAAGCCGCTCATGCCCTGTGCCTGAGCGATCACCTGGGCGAAATCGTCCGCTTCCAGATGGTTAACGCCTGGCCAGCCGACGATGCTGCGCGTCCAGATACGATCGCCATAGTTACCGACTTCAGGATCGATAATGCAGTTGGAGGTCATCAGGATCGGGCCGGGGAACTTAGCAAACTCGGTTTGCTGGTTCTGCCAGCCGCTACCGTAGTTGCCTACCAAATGCTTGAATTTTTTCAGTTCCGGGTAGCCGTGTGCCGGCAACATTTCACCGTGGGTGTAGACGTTTACGCCCTGGCCTTCGGTCTGTTCCAGCAGCATGCGCAGATCTTTCAAATCATGGCCGGAGATCAGAATGGCTTTGCCCGCCACCGGACGCACGTTCACCGCGCTAGGTACAGGATCGCCATAGGCCTGAGTCTCACCGTGATCGAGGATCGCCATCACGTTGAAGTTCATTTTGCCGATGCCCATGGCGTTATTCAGCAGGGTATCCACGTCACGCGGCTGGGTGCCGAGCCAGGCCATAAAAGCGTGGTAGTCGGCGTAAATCTGGTCATCGGACTGGCCCAGCACGTGGGCGTGTTCCATATAAGCCGCAGCGCCTTTCAGGCCGTACAGGCACAGCATACGCAGGCCGTGCACGTCGTCACCGACCTCGGCCTTATCAGTATTCAGGGCAAACTGCGCGGCCTGTTGCAACAGCGAAGGCATATCATCGCCGGCCAACTGCAGCGTGGCCAGGGGATGATCGACGCGCACGCCAGCGTCCAGCAACCGGCAACGGGCGGCCAGTGATTCGCGCAGGGCGATGGTTTCGCGTGCGTACCCGATGATGCGGTCTGAATCGAAGTTAACGTTGGTCAGGGTCGAGAAGAAGGCGCGTGGGGCAAAGCTGTCGATATCATGATCGACGATCCCCAGCGCCCGGGCCTGCAGCGCCCAGGCAGATAATCCCTGTAGCAATGCGACCAGCAGATCCTGCAGGTCAGAGGTTTCCGCCGTTTTGCCACACATGCCCTGGGAATAGGAGCAGCCGTTGCCGGCTGGGGTACGGATGGTTTGTTCACATTGCACACAGAACATAATCGCTTCCTTTTTAAAGTTGCATTTATAATGCTTGTTTAGGAGCATAGATCGGCAACCGGGGCTTAAAAAGGCTTTTGTGAGGCAACCAAGGGCAAGTTTGATTTAGCGCAATTTTGGCGTGAGGATGGGAATTATTACGCTTTCCGGGGGCGATGCCCCCGGACAGAGATCAAGAGAACAGGGCGATCAGTACCGGTGCCAACAGGCTTAGCAGGAAGCCGTGCACAATGGCCGGTGGCACTATCTCCATCCCCCCGCTGCGTTGCAGCACCGGCAGGGTAAAGTCCATTGAGGTGGCGCCACACAGACCCAGTGCGGTGGAACGGCTGCGACGCACCAGCGTTGGGATCAGCATAATCGCTACCAGTTCGCGCGCCAGGTCGTTAAAGAAGGCTGCACTGCCCAAGACCGGGCCGTAGGCGTCGGTGATCAGGATGCCGGAAAGCGAATACCAGCCAAAACCGGACGCCATCGCCAGCCCGGCTTTGATCGGCAATCCCAGTAGCTGTGCTGCCAGCGCGCCCCCGGCCAGTGCGCTAATGACTACCACTACCGCGACTATCATGCCGCGACGGTTAAGCACGATCTGGCGCAGTGTCATGCCGCTGTTGCGCAGTTGGATGCCGACCAGCAGCAGCAGGAAAATCAACGCGTACTCGCTGCCTTTATTGGCGAATTGCAGCCATTGCCATTGCGTCAGACCGAGCAGGAAGCCGCCGAGCACCACGCCGCACAGTTTGAACGACTCGAGTGCCATATGCAGGCGTGAGGGTAGCTTTTCCTGTTTATGGCTGTTGTGCCACGGCATTTTGCGTTCCAGCAGCATCAGCATCAGTAAACTGGCGACGAGAATGCACAGGAAAAACACCGAGGCATACTGGAATATCAAGACCAGGTTGCTGCTCAGATCCTCCAGAAACGCCAGGCTGATGCCCATAAAGAACAGGATCACGTACACCATCCCACTCAGCAGGCGGTTGATGGTTTGCAGTAACGTCCTGCTGCGTAAAGAAATGAGGTAACCGGCAATCAGCGGTAACAGAATAATCAGCAGTCCTGAATACATGGTGAAGCTTACGTCCTTTGTTCTGAGGGCGGCGCCTGGATGAGCGGCGAGGCTCCACACGCTAACCAAAACAACGGCCGGAGTAAAGCGGCAGATTTAACCTCGCCCGCTTGACCTGCAAGGGGTTTTTTGACCATGCTCTGAGGAGGTCACCCCATTAAGGACGGTGGCAGTGCGCACGGGAGGCGACAGATGTTCTTAGAGCGTATCGAGATTGTAGGTTTCCGCGGCATTAACCGGCTGTCACTGATGCTGGATGACAACACGCTGCTGCTCGGCGAAAACGCCTGGGGTAAATCCAGCCTGCTTGACGCGCTGACCTTGCTGCTGGCCCCAGAGCCCAAGCTGTACCGTTTTGAGGCGCATGACTTTCATTTCCCGCCCGGTGAGGAAGAGGCCAAAGATCGGCATTTGCAGGTGGTTTTTACCTTCTGCGAGAAGGACGTTGGCCATGCTCATCTGCCCCGTTACCGCCATCTGTCGCCGCTGTGGATTAAGGGTGACGATAACCTGAACCGCATTTATTACCGTTGCGAAGGCGAATTGGCCGATGACGATACGGTATGTACCTGGCGCGGCTTCCTGGATGCCGACGGTAATGCGATGCAATTGCATCATATTGAGCAACTGGTACACGCTATTATCCGTATTCACCCGGTACTGCGCCTGCGCGATGCGCGTTTTATCCGCCGCCTGCGGCCCAGTACGCTGAATAACGAAAACCCGGCCGATAACAAGGCGCTGTCCCAGCAATTGGATCAACTGACGCGTGAGCTGGTGCGCAATCCGCAAAAATTGACCAACGCCGAGATGCGTCAGGGGCTGGCGGCCATGCAACAACTGCTGGAGCACTACTTTGCTGAACAGGGCTCGCAGGTGACAAGGCCACGCCGACAGCGGCTGGATCAAGATCAGGATCAGCAGGCATGGCGCTCGCTGGACAGTATCAACCGCATGGTGGCCGAACCTAATAGCCGCAGTATGCGTCTTATTTTACTGGGCATGTTTTCTACGCTGCTGCAGGCCAAGGGCAGCGTCAAGCTGGATCCGCACGCCCGACCACTGTTGCTGGTAGAGGATCCGGAGACCCGACTGCATCCGATCATGCTATCGGTAGCCTGGGGGCTGCTTAACCAATTGCCGCTGCAGCGCATCACCACCACCAATTCCAGCGAACTGGTCTCCCTGGTGCCGGTTGAGCACGTTTGCCGGTTGGTGCGTGAGTCGGGGCGGGTTGCCACTTATCGCCTTGGGCCACGCGGGTTGGGCCCGGAGGACGGGCGACGCATTTCATTTCATATTCGCTTTAACCGACCGTCGTCCTTGTTTGCCCGCTGTTGGTTGTTGGTCGAGGGTGAGACGGAAGTCTGGCTGCTGAACGAATTGGCGCGCCAGTGTGGTTATCACTTTGAAGCGGAAGGGGTGCGGGTCATTGAGTTCGCCCAGTGCGGCCTGAAGCCTTTGCTGAGGTTTGCCCGGCGGATGGGCATTGAATGGCATGCGCTGGTGGATGGCGATGAGGCGGGAAGAAAATATGCCAGCACCGTACGCGGCATGCTGGATAACCATGAGGACAATGAGCGTGACCGACTGACTGCATTACCGGCGCCGGATATGGAACACTTTATGTTCCGTGAAGGCTTCAGCTCGGTCTATTACCGGGTGGCCTCCGTGCCGAGCAATGCTCAAATGCCGGTGCGTAAGGTAATCCTCAAGGCGGTGCATCACTCTTCCAAGCCTGACCTGGCGATTGAGGTGGCGATGACCGCAGGTGAGCGGGGCACTGATTCGGTGCCCCCTCTGCTGAAAAAAATGTTCTCACGTGTGATCTGGCTGGCGCGCGGCCGGGCCGATTAGGCCTCGGTAAAGCGGGGTTGGGCGTTGAAGTGCTGCGCCATTCCCAGTTCAAACTGGTCCAGCAGTTGATAGCGGCGGCGGTATTCAGCACGTTTTTTGCTGACCACTTCATCTATTGGTTTGCGAGTGATGTGTTCCGGCAGCAGGAAATAGCCGCTTTCCAGCATTTTGCCGCCCATGGATATCCAAAATTGATCGTAATCGGCATGCAGTTGCTGTTTCTTTTTACTCTGATAGCGCCAATTCTGGTAGATATGGGTGGTGTTGCCGACGGCCACAATTTGCTGAATGCCCAGATGACGAGCCAGAGTGCAAATGCCTTCCAGCGCCAGCCGTTTCGGGAACAACCCGTGGCACTCTTTGGTGGCCTGCTGGATTTCCGCGTGCGGTACCTCGTGATTGGCCCCCTGTAACCCCCCGATGAACAGCGTTGGCTGCTGCTGATAGTGCATCAGTGCAAAGGTGATTTCCGCCAGCATAATCCCATTGGCATTACGCAGCAGCAGGGTAGCTTCCCCTTCTTTATTCAGGTGATCGATGGCTGCCAGTTCCAGTGTCACTGCGTCACCACTCTTGCCGTTGGCGCTGGTCAGCGCAAAGGGCTTGTTCAGATGACCGAGCAGCATTTTCATTGGCATGCGTTGCTTGCTGAGATCGTAATGATCGCGCAGGGCGAACAGGCCCTCGATTTTACTCATGTTCGCCGCCAGATAAGGGCGATGCAGTTTGCACGGCAGGTTGGGTTGCGCGTTCAGGATCTCATCCAGCAAAGGGTTGGACGCCAGCATGTTGAGCAGGCCACTGGTGGTGTGCCAGGAAAATAACGAACGGCCGATAAACTTAAGGCGGAATGATGTTTTCTTCCAGGCTTGGCTCGGCACTTTGTCGCCATTGGCCAGCGCCGTCATCAGTTGCCAGCCGTTAAGCGGGCGAGCAGATACGAGTGGATAGCTTAGCTGAGACATGATGAAATCCTTTACTGTATTGAATGATGCTATTTCAACAAGCCTTCACTAAACGGGAGTTCAATACAGAATGTAACCAAGGGTGTCTCCACAATGTGTTGAGCTAAGGTTTAGTTATTCATCACTGTGCGTGATAATTTAGCCTCCGTTGCCGCTATTGGCAGTATGAATTGCAACAGACAGGAACCTATTTTGACGTGGTTTAAAGGACATAAGCGACGCTGGATCATGGCGCTGGTGGTACTGGTGGCGATTGCTGCTGTAGCGGCCTGGCACTTTGGTCACCCGACAGCGACCCCATTTAAAACGGTGAAGGTTGCCAAGGGCGATCTGCAGCAAAACGTATTGGCGACCGGCCAGCTTGACGCGGTGCGCAAGGTTGACGTGGGTGCCCAGGTCAGCGGTCAGTTGGAAAGCCTGTTCGTCGAGATTGGCGATCGGGTGAAAAAGGGCCAGTTACTCGGCGTGATTGATCCGCAGCAGGCGCAAAACAGTATCCGCGAGGGGGAGGCCACCCTGCGTGAGCTGCATGCCCAGTTACAACAGGCTCAGGCAGAACAACAGCTGGCTGCGGTCACACTGCAACGTAATCAGGCGCTGGCCAAACTGCAGGCGGTATCACGCCAGGATCTGGATCAGGCGGCAACCCAACTGGCGGTGAAAAAAGCACAGGTGGGCACCACTCAGGCGCAGATCGCCAAAAATCAGGCCAGCCTGGATACCGCAAAAATTAACCTGGCGTTTACTCGCATTGAAGCGCCGATGGACGGTGATGTGGTGCAAATCACCACCTTGCAGGGCCAGACGGTGATCGCCGCCCAGCAGGCACCGAACATTTTGACCCTGGCCGATCTCAGTACCATGTTGGTGAAGGCTCAGGTATCGGAAGCGGACGTCATCAGCCTCAAACCGGGCCAAAAAGCCTGGTTTACCGTACTGGGCGATCCGAACCGGCGCTTTGACGGCGTGCTGAAAGACATTCAGCCGACGCCGGAAAAGGTCAATAACGCCATCTTTTACTATGCACGTTTTGAAGTGCCAAACCCCGAGGGATTGCTGCGACTGCAAATGACCGCGCAGGTGCATATCCAGCTGTCGGGCGTTAACCAGGTGCCGATCATCCCTTTGGCGGCGCTGGGCGATCAAATCGCCGATAATCACTACCATGTTTCGATATTGAAACAGGGCAAGGAGGAAAAGCGTGAGGTGGCCATTGGTCTGCGGAACAATATTGACGTGCAAATCCTCAGCGGATTGAACATCGGCGATGAAGTGATTGTCAGCCGCGGCGGCGCGGAGGCTCTCTGATGGCCGCGCTGTTGGAATTGAGCGGTATCTGCCGCAGTTATCAGTCTGGCGATCAGACGGTGGCGGTACTGAAGGACGTGAGCCTGAGCATCGACGCCGGTGAAATGGTGGCGATTATGGGCGCCTCCGGCTCCGGCAAATCGACGCTGATGAATATTCTTGGTTGCCTGGATAAACCCAGCGCCGGTGTGTATCGGGTGGCTGGGCAGGACGTCGCGATGCTCGATGGTGATGCGCTGGCCCGGCTGCGGCGTGAGCATTTTGGTTTTATCTTCCAGCGTTATCATTTACTGCCCCATCTGAGCGCGGCGCATAACGTCGAGGTACCGGCAGTGTATGCCGGGCTGGGGAAGGTGGCGCGGCGCGAGCGGGCGGTGGCGTTGTTGCAGCGGCTGGGGCTCAGTGAACGCGTGGGCTACCGGCCAAGCCAGCTTTCCGGCGGTCAGCAGCAGCGGGTCAGTATTGCTCGTGCATTGATGAACGGTGGGCAGGTGATCCTGGCGGATGAGCCGACCGGTGCCCTCGACAGCCACTCCGGCGAAGAAGTGATGGCGATCCTCAAGCAACTGCGCGGGCAGGGGCATACGGTGATTATCGTCACCCACGATCCGGCGGTGGCCCAGCAGGCTGAGCGGATCATTGAGATTCGCGATGGGGCGATCATTGCCGATTCACGGCCGGAACAGCGTCGTAACCCGAACGCCAAACCGCTGGAAATGGTAGCTCCGGCACCGTCCTGGCAGCAAACCACCGGCCGTTTCCGTGAGGCGCTGGTAATGGCCTGGCGAGCGATGGCGGCAAGTAAAATGCGTACCGCGCTGACCATGTTGGGCATTATTATCGGCATTGCTTCGGTAGTGTCGATCCTGGTGATCGGCGACGCCGCCAAACAGATGGTGCTGGCGGACATCAAATCTATCGGCACCAATACGGTCGACATTTATCCCGGCAAGGACTTCGGTGACGACGACCCGACCTTTCGCCAGGCGCTGAAGTACGACGACCTTGCCGCGCTCCGTGAGCAACCCTACGTCAACGCACTGTCACCCACCATTGCCAGCAGCATGCGGCTGCGGTTGGGTAACGTCGACGTGGCGGCCAACGTTACCGGGGTCAGCGAGCAGTTTTTCCGCGTGTACGGCATGACCTTTACCCAGGGTATTGGTATTGATCAACTGCAGGTGCAATCGCAGTCGCAAACGGTGGTGATTGACGCCAATACTCAGCGCCGGCTGTTCCCGCACCAAAAGGACGTGGTGGGGCAGGTGATCCTGGTGGGCAATATGCCGGCGACGGTGGTCGGGGTGGCGAAAGAAAAACAGTCGATGTTCGGCAGCAGCAAGACGCTGAACGTCTGGGTGCCCTACAGCACCATGGCCAATCGGCTGATGGGCAACGCCTATTTCGATTCGATCACCGTGCGTATCCGCGAGGGCTACAACAGCCAGGAGGCGGAGCAGCAGTTGACGCGCTTGCTGACGCTGCGCCATGGCAAGAAAGACATCTTCACCTATAACATGGACAGCCTGGTGCAGACCGCAGAGAAAACCACGCGTACGCTGCAGCTGTTCCTGACGCTGGTAGCGGTAATTTCACTGGTGGTTGGCGGGATCGGCGTGATGAACATCATGTTGGTGTCGGTGACAGAACGCACCCGTGAGATCGGCATTCGTATGGCGGTGGGGGCTCGATCCGGTGACGTACTGCAGCAGTTCCTGATTGAAGCGGTGTTGGTGTGTCTGGTCGGCGGCGCGTTGGGCATCATGCTGTCGTTTGCCATCGGCCTGCTGGTTCAACTGGTGCTACCGGGGTGGCAAATCAGTTTCCCACCGGCGGCGTTGCTGAGTGCGTTTGTTTGTTCTACGGCGATCGGCGTGGTATTCGGCTATCTGCCGGCGCGCAGTGCAGCGCGGCTTAACCCGATTGACGCGCTGGCGCGCGAATAAGCCTGCCCTATGAATTTCAACCTGCAGTTAGGCGCCCAGCTCGCTCATCCCCAGGCGCTTACTTAAGTAAGTCACTGGGGTGAGCGAGTGCAGGTAACAACGCTGCAGCTTGAAATACGACGGGCATAATAAAAAATGCCAGTCATACGGCGGCTGGCATTCTTTGCGGTGTTTCAGACTGACTTGGTGGAAGCGTTTAGGCCAACGCCTCGCTTTCCACTGGCACAATAAGACTCGCATGGTTCCCTTTTGGCCCCTGGTGCACGTCAAAACTGACCTGCTGGCCAGCTTTTAGCGTCCGGTACCCGTCCATCTTGATCGTAGAGTAATGGGCGAATATGTCTTCGCCGCCGCCTTCAGGACAGATAAACCCAAACCCTTTGGCGTTGTTGAACCATTTAACAGTACCCGTCTCCATGCTTTTACATCCCTCGCAACGCTATTTTTAGGTGAGATGAATAACTGAATTCGCACCCGCCAATGGCAGGCAGCAGATGAGCCTGAGAGTGGTTAAAACACCACCAGCTCACGAATTTACACTCTAGAGCAAATGATCATCACGTCAAGGGATCGGCTTTTGTCGGTGGGGTGCAGTTCATCAAAGTTTGAAGCAGGTAACGCTATTGACATTGTTTGGTAACAATTCGTCAGTGATTTTTGCGCACGTTCCAGTGCGGCGGGATGGCGGCGAAGATGATAAAATAGTATGGATACCCCACTTTGAATAACCGGAACCTGTCCCCATATCAAAGGACAGAGCAGAGAAGATGAGCAGCGATGGGCAATAACAATGATTGGCTAAATTTTGAACACTTAGCCGAAGAAAAACAAATCGATGCGGTAAAACCGCCGTCTATGTATAAAGTTATACTTAACAACGACGATTACACACCGATGGAATTTGTGATTGACGTTCTGCAAAAGTTCTTTTCTTATGATATTGAACGCGCAACGCAACTGATGCTCACGGTCCACTATCAAGGCAAGGCGATCTGCGGTGTTTTTACCGCCGAGGTGGCGGAAACCAAGGTCGTACATGTGAACCGTTATGCCAGGGAGAACGAGCATCCGTTGCTTTGTACGCTGGAAAAAGCCTGAATAAGGCAATCTATTGGGGAGGTGCTTATGCTCAATCAAGAACTGGAACTCAGTCTCAACATGGCTTTCGCCAGGGCGCGTGAGCACAGACACGAGTTTATGACCGTGGAGCACCTGTTGCTGGCATTACTCAGCAACCCTGCCGCGCGGGAAGCGCTTGAGGCATGTACGGTGGACCTGGCCGCTCTGCGCCAGGAACTCGAAGCCTTTATCGAACAAACCACGCCGACGCTGCCCGTCAGCGAAGAAGAGCGCGACACTCAGCCGACGCTTAGCTTCCAGCGCGTACTGCAGCGTGCGGTATTCCATGTGCAATCTTCCGGCCGCAGCGAAGTCAGCGGCGCCAACGTGCTGGTGGCAATTTTCAGCGAGCAGGAGTCGCAGGCGGCTTACCTGCTACGCAAACACGACGTCAGTCGTCTTGACGTAGTGAACTTCATTTCACATGGCACACGTAAAGACGAGCCGGGCCAAGCGCCAAATGCGGAAAACCCGGTGAATGAAGAGCAGTCCGGAGGGGAAGACCGTATGGAGAACTTCACCACCAACCTCAACCAACTGGCCCGGGTGGGCGGCATTGATCCATTGATTGGCCGTGACCCTGAGCTGGAGCGCGCTATCCAGGTACTGTGCCGTCGCCGCAAGAACAACCCGCTGTTGGTGGGTGAGTCCGGCGTGGGTAAAACCGCGATTGCCGAAGGGCTGGCCTGGCGCATTGTGCAGGGCGACGTTCCGGAAGTGATGGCGGACTGCACCCTGTACTCCCTGGATATCGGTTCTCTGCTGGCGGGCACCAAATACCGCGGCGACTTCGAAAAACGCTTCAAAGCCCTGCTGAAACAGCTGGAGCAGGATAAGAACAGCATCCTGTTTATCGATGAGATCCACACCATCATCGGCGCCGGTGCGGCGTCCGGTGGGCAGGTAGATGCCGCCAACCTGATCAAACCGCTGCTTTCCAGCGGCAAGATCCGGGTCATCGGCTCGACCACCTATCAGGAATTCAGCAACATTTTTGAAAAAGACCGTGCGCTGGCCCGTCGTTTCCAGAAAATCGACATTACCGAGCCGACGCCGGAAGAGACCATCCAGATCATCAACGGCCTGAAAACCAAGTACGAAGCGCACCACGATGTGCGTTATACCGCGAAAGCGGTGCGTGCGGCGGTTGAGCTGTCGGTGAAATACATCAACGACCGTCATTTGCCGGACAAGGCTATCGACGTGATCGACGAGGCGGGTGCTCGCAGTCGCTTAATGCCGATCAGCAAGCGCAAGAAAACCGTCAACGTTGCCGACATTGAGTCGGTGGTGGCGCGTATCGCACGCATCCCGGAAAAAACCGTGTCGGCGAGCGATCGTGATGTGTTGAGAAGCTTGGGCGACCGTCTGAAAATGCTGGTGTTCGGTCAGGATCAGGCGATTGAAGCACTGACCGAAGCGATCAAGATGAGCCGGGCGGGTCTGGGGCACGATCGCAAGCCTGTCGGTTCCTTCCTGTTTGCCGGGCCAACCGGCGTCGGGAAAACCGAGGTCACGGTTCAGCTGGCGAAGGCGATGGATATCAAGCTGCTGCGTTTTGACATGTCCGAGTATATGGAACGTCATACCGTCAGCCGCCTGATTGGTGCGCCTCCGGGCTATGTCGGTTACGACCAGGGCGGTCTGCTGACCGATGCGGTGCTCAAACATCCGCACTCGGTAGTGCTGCTGGATGAAATCGAGAAGGCGCACCCGGACGTGTTCAACCTGCTGCTGCAGGTGATGGACAACGGTACCCTGACCGATAACAACGGCCGTAAGGCGGACTTCCGCAACGTGATCCTGGTGATGACCACCAACGCCGGGGTGCGTGAGACAGAACGTAAATCGATCGGTCTGGTTCAGCAGGACAACAGCACCGACGCGATGGAAGAGATCAAAAAAGTGTTCACGCCGGAATTCCGTAACCGCCTGGACAACATTATTTGGTTCAACCATCTGTCGGCCGAAGTCATTCAGCAGGTTGTCGACAAGTTTATCGTCGAATTGCAGGCACAGCTGGATGCGAAGGGCGTGTCGCTGGAAGTGAGTGACGAAGCGCGTGACTGGCTGTCAGTGAAAGGCTATGACCGTGCGATGGGGGCTCGTCCAATGGCACGTGTGATGCAGGAAAACCTGAAGAAACCGCTGGCCAACGAATTGCTGTTTGGTTCACTGGTGGACGGCGGCTCGGTGAAAGTCGAGCTGGACAAAGAGAACCAGAAACTGACTTACCAATTTATCAGCGCGTCTATGCGCAAAGCGGATGAAGGTGCGGTGCACTAAGTCCGGGGTCAGATAAAGAAAAAGCGATGCTTCGGCATCGCTTTTTTTATGGGTGAAAATCATCACCACAACAGAAATGATTGAGCCCTCTCAGTTTACCTGCGCACCTGCAACTCGATGTTGAACGTTGCTACGGGGGTAAACGGAAAGGGCTCCGGAGGCATTACATCCTCGGTGCCGCCATCGGCTGGCGACGAGTGAGCCGATTAACGGCTACGGAAGACAATGCGGCCTTTGCTCAGGTCGTACGGGGTCAGCTCTACAGTGACTTTGTCGCCCGTCAGGATGCGGATGTAGTTCTTACGCATTTTACCGGAGATATGTGCGGTAACCACGTGCCCGTTTTCTAATTCAACGCGGAACATGGTGTTTGGCAGCGTATCAAGAACGGTGCCCTGCATTTCAATATTGTCTTCTTTGGCCATCGAATCCTCTAGGTCTAACTACCTTAGTTTTTAACCGGCAAGATAATGCCGAAAAACCCACATTATGTAAAGAAGTGTCGGTGAACATTGCACCGTTTCCGCAAAATTAGTTTGTTGGGGAGGGTGGTTCAACCTGCTGTGGGGGTAACACTTGCGGTGCCCAACACTCTGGCGCTAATGGCTTGCGCTGAAGTTGGCTGAGCTGCTGCAAAAATTGTCTTCGGGGGATCTCTCTCGCACCCAGCGTGGCAGTGTGAGCGTTAAGCACCTGACAGTCAATCAATTCTCCGCCATAAGCGGCAAAATGGCGGCAAAAAGTCATCAGGGCACACTTGGAGGCATTGGTGGTACGGCTAAACATTGACTCGCCGCAAAACAGCGCCCCCTGAGCGATACCGTACATGCCGCCGACCAGCTCTTCATCCTGCCAAACCTCGATCGAGTGGGCGAAGCCAAGGCGGTGCAGATGCAAATAAGCACGTTGTACTTCCGGGCCAATCCAGGTGCCTTCTTCCGGTCGATCGGCGCAGGCGGCGATCACCGCGGCAAAGTCGTGATTCAGCGTAATGCGAAAGGGGTTACTGCGCAGAAAACGTTTCAGACTGCGGCTGATATGACGTTCGGCCGGGAACAGCACCGCACGGGGATCGGGTGACCACCAAAGAATGGCTTCCCCCGGCGAAAACCAGGGGAAGATGCCACGCTCATAAGCGGCCAGCAAGCGCGGCGCGGTCAGATCGCCGCCAATGGCCAGCAGCCCGTTAGGATCGCGCAGAGCGCCCTCAGGAGAGGGGAACGCCAGTGACTGCGGTGACAGCTTAACAATGCGCATATAAGGTCTCAGCGTCCTCTACAGGCCATTTTACAGCGGTATACCACTGATACGTTGGCGGAAGTGGGCGTAACGCCCCTGTTGACGCATCAGGGTGAGATGATCACCTTGCTCGACAATCTGGCCGCCGTCCATCACGCAGATGCGGTCCAGGTGCTCCAGCCCATACAGACGGTGAGTGACCAGGATCAGCGTTTTCCCCTGACAGTGCTGGCGCAGCAACGCCAGGATCTGCTGTTCGGTTTCGGCATCCAGGCCTTCGGTCGGTTCATCGAGCAGCAACAGGGGGGCCTGATGCAACAGCGCACGGGCAATGCCCAGACGACGCTGCTCACCGCCGGAAAGCTGGCGACCGCCATCTCCCAGCCAGGCGTTCAGCCCCTCGTTCTCCAGCAGCTTGTCTAGCCCGACCTGCTGCAAGACCTCACGCAGCTGTTCATCGGTTGCGGCCGGGGCGGCGATACGCAGGTTTTCACGCAGCGTATCGCTGAAAATATGCACCCGCTGGCTGACGACGGTGGTCATCTGGCGCAGGGTGGTTTCATCGTAAGCACTCAGTGGCTGGCCGTTGAGCAGCACCTGGCCGCTATCGGCGTTCCAGGCGCGGGTCAGCAATTGCAGCAGGGTTGATTTGCCGCAGCCGGTACGCCCGAGCAGAGCAATGTGTTCACCGGCGGCAATCTCCAGCGTGACGTCCTGCACTACCGGCAGCGGTTGGTCGGGGTAGGTGAAGGTCAGCCGTTGCAGGCTCAGCGCAGCGCCTTTCTCAGCCGCTGGGCCGCTGGTTGGGAAGCTGACCTCCGGTTGCCGGTCGATGACCTGCTTCACCCGGGTGGCGGAAGCGATCACCTGGCCCAGATGCTGGAAAGCACCTGCTACCGGCATCAGCGCTTCAAATGAGGCCAGCGCGGCAAACACGAACAGCGCAATCAGCGCACCGGGTTGGCTGTCACCACCGATACCGGCCGCGGTGAGCCACAGCAACAGTGTGACCGTCAGGCCGCTGGCCAGGATCATCAATGCCTGCGCCATGCCGCCCAGCGAAGCCTGCTGCCATTGGCGGCGCTGCCAGTGCTGCTCGGTGGTATCCAGATCGGCGCGGAAGCTTTCAACGGCGCCAAACACCACCAGTTCAGCCTGGCCCTGCAACCAGGCGGTCAGATCGGTACGGTACTGGCCGCGCAGCGCGGTCAACTGGCCGCCAATCGGCTTGCCTGCACGATAAAATACCGGGGGTACCAGCAACAGCAGCATCAGCAGAATGCCGCCCAGCGTCAGTGCCAGGGAAGTGTCCAGCCAGCTCAGGCCGTAAGTGACGACTACAATCACGGCGGCAGCGCTGACCAGCGGTGAAATCACCCGCAGGTACAAATGATCCAGCGTATCGACATCCGCCACCAGACGGTTAAGCAGATCGGCCTGACGGAAACGGGCAATGCCGCCTGGCGACAGTGGCAGGATCTTTTTAAAGGTAAACACCCGCAGATGGGACAGCACGCGGAAGGTGGCATCGTGACTGACCACACGTTCGGCGTAGCGCCCGGCGGTGCGGAAAATGGCGGCACCGCGGACACCGGCGGCCGGCAGCATGTAGTTGAAAGTAAACAGGCCCGCCAACCCGGCCAGGGCCGAGGCGGCGAGGAACCAGCCGGACAGCGCCAGCAGGCCGATGCTGGCCAGCAGCGTAACGATGGCCAGAACAATGCCCAGACAGATCAGCAGGCTGTGACGACGGTATAGCGCCAAGAACGGCAGCAAAACGCGCATGATTATAGATCCCCGCTGCGGTGTGCAATCAGATTGGCGAACAGGCCGGGTTGGGCACTCAGCGTGGCGTAATCGCCTTGCTGGACGATGTGCCCGCCTTCCATGACCCAAATCTGGTCGTAGTCTTCGGTATCTTCCAACTGGTGTGTCACCAGCAGGGTGGTTTGCTGATACGAGGCAGCATTCAGCGCCTGCATCACCCGCCGCTCACTGTGGGCATCAAGGCTGGCGGCCGGTTCATCCAGCAGCAGCAAACGACGTGGGCTGATAAGTGCCCGGGCAACCGCTACGCGCTGGGCCTGGCCGACGGAGAGACGGGCGGCGTTATCGCCGACTTCAGTCTCTAATCCCTGTGGCAAATGCGGCAGGATCTCACCGACGTAGGCTTGCTCTACCGCCAGCTGTAACTGGGCGTCGCTAGCCTGCGGGTTGCCCAGCAGAATATTGGCCCGCAGCGTTTGAGCCGGCAGGTGTGGGTTCTGTCCTACCCAGCCAAGCTGCTGACGCCAGCCTTCGGCGGCCAGTTCGCGCAACTCGATGCCGTTGACCGTCAGTGAGCCGCGATAGGGCAGAAAACCGAGCAGCAGGTTCAGCAGCGAACTTTTACCGGCGCCGCTCAACCCAACCAAAGCAATGCGCTGGTTTGCGGGCAGAGTGAAACTCAGCGGGCCGGCCAGCAGCACGCCATCCGGCGACAGGATCTCCAGATCCTGCGCCTGCAACTCCAGCGGCGCATCGCTATCCAGCGTTTGCGTGCCGCTACCCATTTGCTCGCCTTCAGCGCTGAGGAAGGTTTCCAGCGCTTCTGCTGCGCCCACCGCCTGCGCCTTGGCATGGTAGAAGGCCCCCAGGTCACGCAGCGGCTGGAAGAACTCTGGTGCCAGGATCAGTACCAGGAAACCGGCGAACAGCGTAACGCCAGTGCCGTAGCTGCCAAAATTAAGTTCGCCAAGGAACGAGAAACCAAAATAGACCGCCACCACGGCGATGGAGATGGAGGCAAAGAACTCCAGCACCGCCGACGACAGAAATGCCAGTCGCAAGACTTCCATGGTGCGAGTACGGAAATCCTCGGACGATTTGGCAATCTGCGCAGTTTCCGCTTCAGCCCGGTTAAACAGGCGCAGCGTATCCAGCCCGCGCAGGCGATCGAGGAAGTTACCGCTCAGCCGCGCCAGTGCCACAAAATTGCGGCGGTTGGCGTCTGCGGCACCCATACCGACCAGTGCCATAAACATGGGGATCAGCGGGGCAGTGGTCAACAGGATCAGGCCGGCGGCCCAGTTTATCGGGAATACGGTGATCAGGATCAGCACGGGAATAAACACCGCCAGATACATCTGCGGCAGGTAGCGAGAGTAGTAATCCTGCATGTCTTCGATCTGTTCGACAATGATACTGGCCCAACTGCCGGCCGGTTTGCCCTGGATCCAGGCCGGGCCAAGTTGTTGCAGTTTATCCAGCACCTGCTGACGCATTCGCTGACGGATCACCTGTCCGCAGATAAAACCGACGCGTTCTCGCAGCCAGCTCAGCACCGCCCGTAGCGCAAAGGTGGCGGCCAACCAGATAAACGAGGGGATCAGTTGTTCGCGCGGGGCGTGCTCGATAATCAGCGCGTGGAGCAGGGCGGCCAACAGCCATGCCTGGGCGACAATCAGAATGCCGCTTATCAGCCCCAACAACATGGAAAGGCGCAACCAACGCTGCGCCAGGGAGCTCTGAGTTTTGAGCCAATGGGTTAACTGTTGCTGTCTGGTTTTTTTCATCAGATATGGGTCTGCGTCGCCGGCGCCTGTGGGTACAGGCAAGGTTAACGTACTGTTAAAAAAAGTGTTTGCCCCAACCTGAAGCGAACAAGTGAAGGCCAATGTTACCTCTTCACCCGGCAGACTGAAAATAATAAAGCGGTCAAATAGGGGTATAACAGATGGCCGCAGCCAGGTTAACTCACCTCCTGGCTGGCTGCTTCCGCGGCCAGGGCGGCTTCTACCGATTTGCGCTGGGCAATCAATGCCATAAAACGGGTTAACGATGGCCAGTATTTTAGCTCGATCGAGAATGGGGCCATCCAGCGCAGCACGGTAAACAAATAGGCATCCGCCACGCTAAAATCTTTGCCCAGCAGGAAAGGCTGCTCGTCCAGTGTCCGGGCGACGTAATCGAGCCGACGGCGCAGCTTGTCGCGAAACAGCGTTTTGGCCGCTTCCGGCAGGGTTGTGTTGAACAACGGGCTGGAGCCTGAGTGGATCTCGCTGGTAATAAAGTTCAGCCACTCCTGTAAACGCACTCGTTCGAAGGATCCGCATGGCGGTGCCAGTGCGGTTTCGGGAGCCAGATCCGCCAGATATTGCACGATGGCGGCACCTTCGGTGATCACTTGTCCGTCGTCCAGCATCAGCGCGGCGACGTAGCCTTTGGGATTCACCTGAAAAAAGTCCCGGCCATCGGCGCTGCGTTTAGTGCGGTTATTGACTCGGATCAATTCGAACGGCAGCCCCAACTCGCATAAAACAATATGCGGGGAGAGTGAACAGGTATCGGGTGCAAAGTAGAGTTTCATGGCAGTTCCTGCGCTAAGAAGCGGTATCGCTTAGCCGTCAGAATGCCGTCGGTGCTGCCGACAGAAAAATTAGAATGTCAGAAACCAGTTATCAGCTTAGCTACTGACGGGCAGTGGCAGATGAGCCTGCAGGTATTGCAACAGGGTTTGCACTGGCGCAGAGCCTGCGCCGCGGAACGAACAAACCAGGCCAAAGTGACGGTAGAGTGGGGTGATCAGCGGCAGGGTACAAATGCCTGGTGCATCGGCCGGGATTACCGAGGCCGGTATCAGCGAGACGCCGACCCCTTCACGTACCAACGTCAGCGCAGTGCTCCAGTCATTGACGGTGACGCGTATATCGGCCAATGACAAACCGGCCTGTTGCGCCAACAACTGCGCATTGAGATAACAACCGCCAGTGGCCAGCACAAAGGGCAATTCGGCCAACAAGCTGAAATCCACCGGCTTTCGGCTCCTGGCTAACGAATGTTCGCTGGCGGTGACTGCCAGCCACAGATCTTGCCCCAGTGGATAGCTCTGCCTTTCTGGGGATGGGTTCAGTACCACGCCGACGTCGGCGGTTTCCTGCGCCAACCAGTCTTCGACTTCCAGATCGCTGCCTTCCAACTGGACCAGCTCAATGGCGGGATAGCGTCGGTGGAACTTACGCACTAATGGCGGCAGCAGGAGGGAAAATGCTGAGGGAAAACTTGCCAGGCGAATCTTGCCGGCATGCGCGCTTTTTGCCTGTTGCGCGTAGTTTTTGATCTTATGAAGTTCGGCCAACATGGCACGAGCGTGCATGACAATCTGTTCACCGCTCTGGGTGAGGACAACGCTGTGTGGCAGGCGAACCAACAGCGGAGTTTGCAGTGCGTCTTCCAACTGAGCGATGGCCTGACTGGCCCCAGACTGGGTCATGCCACACTGACTCGCTGCCAGGGTGATTTTGCCGCTGTCGGCTACGGCAACCAATAAACGCCAATGGAGAAGATTGTGCATAGAACAACCGCCGGGTTAAATGCCAGGTACAAAAAAGCGGCTGTGATAGCCGCTTTTCAAAATGACAGTCTGGGGTTACAGCACTTCTGCGCCGGCAATGCCGTCCAGATAACGCTCAGCGTCCAGCGCGGCCATACAACCGGTCCCGGCGGAGGTGATCGCCTGGCGGTAGATATGATCCATCACGTCGCCGGCGGCGAATACGCCAGGGATGGTGGTTTGGGTGGCATTACCGTGAATACCGGACTGCACCTTGATGTAGCCGTTTTCCAGCTCCAACTGACCACCGAAAATGCTGGTGTTCGGGCTGTGGCCGATGGCGATAAACACGCCGGCCAGTTCCAGGTCCTGCGTTTGGTTTTCCGCTTTGGTGCTACGGATACGCACGCCGGTCACGCCCATTTGATCGCCCAGCACTTCGTCCAGGGTATGGTCGGTATGCAGCACGATATTGCCGTTTTTCACTTTTTCCATCAGCCGGTTGATCAGGATCTTCTCTGAACGGAAGCTGTCACGGCGGTGAATCAGGTGAACTTCGGCCGCGATGTTGGACAAGTACAGTGCTTCTTCCACGGCGGTATTACCACCACCGACGACCGCGACTTTTTGATTGCGGTAGAAGAAACCGTCGCAGGTGGCACAGGCAGACACACCTTTGCCTTTGAATGCTTCTTCGGTAGGCAGGCCAAGGTAACGTGCGGAAGCGCCAGTGGCGATGATCAATGCATCACAGGTGTATTCGCCGTTGTCGCCGAACAGGCGGAACGGACGGTTCTGCAGTTCAACGCTGTTGATGTGGTCAAACACAATCTCGGTCTGGAATTTTTCCGCATGCTCGCGCATACGCTCCATCAGCGCCGGGCCGGTCAGGCCTTCGGCATCACCCGGCCAGTTTTCCACTTCGGTGGTGGTGGTCAACTGACCCCCTTGTTCCATACCGGTAATCAATACCGGGCTCAGGTTGGCGCGCGCTGCGTAAACGGCGGCGGTGTAGCCAGCCGGGCCGGAGCCCAGGATCAATAATTTGCTGTGTTTAGCCGTGCCCATGAATAACCTCTTTTCCCACAATGGCGGACAATGGATCCGATTGTAGGGAAAATGCGGCATTAAAAAAAGCGCCAGGGGATGTTGTTAACGATTTGTTTGATAGTCATGACCTATTAATTATTATTTTGCTGCTAAAGCGAGCGCAAAACGCAGCAATTTAACTTATGGAAGCCACTCAACGCGGTTCTGCATCCAATGGGCTGGAAACAGCCCGTTAAGCGGGTTTAAGCGCCTTGGTAGCGGGGTTTTTAAGCCAGCGATTCATAACTAAAAACGGCGTGCTAACTTTTCATGACGGTACGTTCTTCTGATTTTGCTTCTTTTACTTTGACAATCCGCTGCGCATTTGCGAAAACATCATAGGAAGAAGAAATTATCCCTGTCCCTACAGTAAATCGTACGTATTTACGGCGTTGACGCAGAATTTTGCGCCGTTGCTGAAGTCGCGTATGGCAGGTGAGGGGACGCCGCGCAAGCGAGGGGGATTTCTTCTTGCGATAACGTCATTTAGCTACCCGGTGCAGGGTTTGACAGACAGACTGCACAAGGGGTGATGATGGTAGTGAAGCATATGACAGGCATTGGGTCTTCGCTTGGAACGAACCCTTACACATTGACGTTGGTTAGGGTGTGGCAAGTGCAGGGAAGAAAATAAGAGAGACAATAATAATGGCAGACAATAAGAAACGCCCGGGTAAAGATCTCGACCGTATCGACCGCAATATCCTGAACGAGCTGCAGAAGGATGGGCGTATTTCGAACGTTGAGCTTTCGAAGCGCGTGGGGCTATCCCCAACCCCATGTTTAGAACGCGTGCGCCGCCTCGAGCGCCAGGGTTTTATTCATGGCTATACCGCTTTGCTCAACCCGCATTATCTGGACGCTTCCCTGTTGGTCTTCGTGGAAATCACGTTGAACCGCGGTGCGCCGGATGTGTTTGAGCAATTCAACTCAGCCGTTCAGAAGCTTGAAGAAATTCAGGAGTGTCATCTGGTGTCCGGTGATTTCGACTATCTGTTGAAAACCCGCGTGCCGGATATGTCGGCTTACCGTAAGTTGCTCGGTGAAACCTTGCTGCGTCTGCCGGGGGTGAATGACACCCGTACGTACGTGGTAATGGAAGAAGTGAAACAGAGTAACCGTCTGGTTATCAAAACACGGTAGGGTGCAGGTGCAAAACCTGATTAAATTGGTTACACTCCTGTTTATTCATACAGTTTCGGCGCCGGGGAAGCTTCTCGGCGCTGTTGCTATGTCAGCTAACAGGAACCTGGAGAGCCTTTCTTGAGCCAGGAATATACAGAAGATAAAGAAGTTACCTTGAGAAAACTCAGCAGCGGTCGCCGTTTGCTCGAAGCTGTGTTGATTGTGGTAGCCATTTTTGCCATTTACCTCATGGCTGCCTTGGTCAGTTTTAATCCCTCTGACCCAAGCTGGTCGCAGACCGCGTGGCATGAGCCTATTCATAACCTGGGCGGTGGCGTCGGGGCCTGGATGGCCGACACATTGTTCTTCACCTTCGGGGTGCTCGCCTATGCGATACCACCGATCATGCTGTTGTTGTGCTGGGCGGCTTACCGCCAGCGTGGTAATGGCGAATACATCGATTATTTTGCGCTTTCACTGCGCCTGATCGGCACGTTGGCGCTGGTGCTCACCTCGTGTGGCCTGGCGGCATTGAATGTCGACGACCTCTATTACTTCGCTTCCGGCGGCGTGATCGGCAGCTTGCTGAGCAACGCCATGTTGCCGTGGTTCAACGGTATCGGTGCCACCCTGGGGCTGCTGTGCGTTTGGGCAGCAGGGTTGACGCTGTTTACCGGCTGGTCCTGGTTGGTGATCGCCGAGCGTATCGGCGGGGTGGTGCTGGGTACGGCTACCTTTATGACCAACCGCTCACGTCGTGAAGACCGTTATCACGACGATGATGACCGTTACGTCGAAGATCAGCCTGAATCCGCTGACAAGGATGCCGCGCTTGCTGTGGCTACCTCGGCAACGGCGGCCAACGCGGCGGAAGACGACGTGTTGTTCTCTGCGCCTTCGGTAACGGAAACCGCCAAAATGGCGGCGGAAGAGGCGGAAGATCCGTTACTCAGCGGTCTGCGGGCTAATGATGACGATGAGGCCGATGTCGCGCCTGTCGCCTCAGCGGTAGTCAGCGCACCTGTCACTGCGGCACCTGTCGTGGCTCAGGCACCGTCGGTTACTGCAGCACCGGTGGCTCCGGCCTCGGTGAACCAGCATCCGATGAGTGCGGTAGCAGAAAACACCGCACCACCGCTGTATTCATTTGAAATCCCTGAAGAGACGCCGACGCCGAAGTTGACGCGCCAGGCCGATCCTTACCGGGATGACGATGAACCGCGTATGGGGAACTGGGACGCACCGGCCGTATCGCCGTCGCCAGACCGCTCCCCGTTTGATTTCTCTGCCGCCCAGCGTGATAGCGTTGACGTCAGCGCTCCGGCCGGATTCAGTGCCGCTGAGCCTGCCGTTACCCCGTTTGGTAGCGTGAAACCTCAGGCACCTGCTGCAGCGGCGGCGATTGCCGGTGCTGTTGCCGCCAATACCTTTATGCCGGCCTTTAGCGCCACCAGTGATGCTAACTCGCAGGTGAAACAAGGCCTCGGCCCTGAATTACCGCGGCCTAATCCGGTACGTATTCCGACTCGTCGTGAACTGGCTTCTTATGGCATCAAACTGCCTTCGCAGCGCATGGCCGAACAGGAACAGCGCACCCGAGAGGACGACGAGCCATTGCAGAATGCGGATAATCTTTCGCCAGATGATGAAGCCCTGCAGGAAGCGGCGTTGCGCCAGGCATTTGCCGAGCAGCAAAGCCAGCGTTACGGTGAGGAGCCTGCATCGGATAATCTGGAGGATGAAGCTGCTCTGCAGGAGGCCGCACTGCGTCAAGCGTTTGCCAACCAGCAAAGCCAGCGCTATGGCCAGCCAGAAGTCGCGCCATCGGTGCAGCCAACCACGCCTGTCGATACCCGCAATGCGTTCGGCTTCTCGCCGATGGATGATTTGGTCGATGATGGTCCGGTTGAGCCACTGTTCACTCTGTCGCCGCAGTTGGAAGAGCGCATTGAGCAGCAAAGCGAACGTGAAGATGATGTACCGTTCGGTCAGTTTGAGCCCGCCGCGCCGGCTCAGCCTCAGACTCCGCCGGTACCGTCCTATCAGCCTGCTTACCAACAACCGCAGCAGCAACCGGCAGTGCAGCAACAGCCGCCAGCCTATCAGCAGCCTGTGGCGCAACCGGAACCTGCCGCTGTGCAGCAACCGGCGATGGACAGTCTGATCCACCCGTTCCTGATGCGCAACGATATGCCGTTGCAAAAACCGACCACGCCGTTGCCGACGCTGGATCTGCTGACCGAAGCCCCGAAAGAGGTGGAACCGGTAGATTCCTTCGCGCTGGAACAAAAGGCGCGTTTGGTGGAGGCCAGCCTGGCCGATTACCGGGTGAAAGCCGACGTGGTGGATATTTTGCCAGGTCCGGTCATCACCCGCTTCGAGCTGGATTTGGCTCCGGGCGTCAAGGCTGCACGTATTTCCAACCTGTCGCGCGATTTGGCACGTTCACTGTCGACCTCCGCGGTACGTGTGGTGGAAGTGATCCCCGGTAAGCCTTACGTCGGGTTGGAGCTGCCTAACGTCAAGCGTCAGACGGTCTATCTGCGAGAAGTGCTGGACTGCCCGGCGTTCCGCGACAATCCATCGCCGCTGGCGATCGTATTGGGTAAAGACATTTCCGGCGAACCGGTGGTGGCCGATTTGGCGAAAATGCCACACCTGCTGGTCGCGGGGACCACCGGTTCCGGTAAGTCGGTCGGGGTCAATGCCATGATCCTGAGCATCCTGTATAAGGCCACGCCGAAAGAAGTGCGCTTTATCATGATCGACCCGAAAATGCTGGAACTGTCAGTCTATGAGGGCATTCCGCATCTGTTGACCGACGTGGTAACTGACATGAAAGACGCCGCCAATGCCCTGCGTTGGTGTGTCGCCGAGATGGAGCGCCGCTACAAGCTGATGTCTGCGCTCGGTGTGCGTAACCTGGCCGGTTATAACGAACGTGTCGATCAGGCCGAAGCCATGGGGCGTCCGATCCCGGATCCATTCTGGAAACCGACTGACAGCATGGACATCACGCCGCCGGTACTGGAGAAAGAGCCTTACATCGTGGTGATGGTCGATGAGTTTGCCGACCTGATCATGACGGTCGGCAAAAAGGTCGAGGAACTGATCGCTCGTCTGGCGCAGAAAGCGCGTGCGGCGGGGATCCACCTGGTGCTGGCCACTCAACGGCCGTCGGTGGATGTGATCACCGGTCTGATCAAGGCCAACATCCCGACCCGTATCGCCTTTACCGTGTCCAGCAAGATTGACTCGCGTACCATCCTCGATCAGGGCGGTGCTGAATCCCTGCTGGGGATGGGTGACATGCTGTATCTGGCCCCTAACTCCTCCATTCCGGTCCGTGTGCATGGTGCATTTGTGCGCGATCAGGAAGTGCATGCAGTGGTTAAGGATTGGAAAGCGCGTGAACGACCTCAATATAAAGAGGGTATCCTCAACGCCGGTGATGACGGTGAGGGTGGTGCCGGCGGTGGTCTGGACGGTGACGAAGAGCTGGATCCGTTGTTTGATCAGGCGGTGGAGTTTGTGGTGGATAAACGCCGCGCCTCTATTTCTGGCGTGCAGCGTCAGTTCCGCATCGGTTATAACCGCGCCGCGCGTATCATCGAACAGATGGAAGCGCAGGGCATCGTCAGCGAGCAGGGGCACAACGGCAACCGCGAGGTGCTGGCACCGCCACGGCATGACTGATGAAGTTTTAATCGTTGTTATTTAATTAAAAGGGCCGCTTAGCGGCCCTTGTGCAAAGAAGCGTAAACCCATCGGCTTCTCGGAACATTGGCCTATCTGCCGGCGAATGGCTTCGGGTAGAGTAAAGGTGTTTAAGGGTTAATTTGACCCGCACGGCACCGCCTTGCGGTTAACGCATTTCATAAGGTATCTGGAATAATGAAAAAACTGTTAGTTGCCTGTTGTCTGCTTTCGGGTTTCGCTTCCACCTCTGTGTTGGCCGACGCCGCGCAGGATTTGCAAAGTCGTCTGGCGAAAGTGAACAGTTTCCACGCCAGCTTCTCCCAGACGGTGACCAGCAGCGATGGCGCGGCGGTACAGCAGGGTGAAGGCGAACTCTGGGTTAAGCGCCCGAATCTGTTTAACTGGCACATGACCTCGCCGGACGAGAGCGTACTGGTGTCAGACGGTCAGACCCTGTGGTTCTATAATCCCTTTGTTGAGCAGGTCACTGCCACCTGGCTGAAAAACGCCACCGGCAACACGCCGTTTATGCTGATCACCCGTAATAACGCCAATGACTGGAAACAGTACAACGTTAAGCAGAAGGGTAATGATTTTGAGCTGACGCCAAAATCCAGCAGCGGCAACCTGAAACAGTTCGCCATTACCGTGGATAACAGCGGCACTATCCGCAGTTTTGCCGCGGTTGAGCAGGACGGCCAACGCAGTTCTTACGCGCTGAAAAGCCAGCAGAATGTCGCGGCTGATGCCAGCAAATTCAAATTTACCCCGCCGAAGGGGGTGACGCTGGACGACCAGCGCCAGTGAGGTCCGCGTGAGTAATATGTCGCTCGATTTTTCCCAGAATGAATTCCAGCCGTTGGCCGCGCGGATGCGGCCGACTACGCTGGCACAATACATCGGCCAGCAGCATCTGTTGGCTGCCGGTAAGCCTTTGCCGCGGGCTATCGAGGCGGGACAACTGCATTCGATGATTCTGTGGGGGCCACCGGGCACCGGGAAAACCACGCTGGCGGAACTGATCGGCCGTTACGGCCAGGCGGACGTCGAACGTATTTCTGCCGTCACGTCCGGGATTAAAGAGATCCGCGAGGCGATTGAGCGCGCACGTCAAAACCGTGACTCCGGTCGCCGCACTATCCTGTTTGTCGATGAGGTGCACCGCTTCAACAAAAGCCAGCAGGATGCCTTCCTGCCGCATATTGAAGACGGCACCATCACCTTTATCGGCGCCACCACCGAAAACCCGTCCTTTGAGCTTAACTCGGCGTTGTTGTCGCGTGCTCGCGTCTATTTACTGAAGGCACTGACTGCCGAAGATATCAGCCAGGTGCTGGATCAGGCGATGCAAGACCACAGCCGGGGTTTGGGTGGCCAGAATATCGAACTGCCGGAAGAGACGCGCCGCATGTTGTCGGAGCTGGTGGGCGGCGATGCCCGTCGGGCGCTGAACAGCCTGGAGATGATGGCGGACATGGCGGAAATCGACGCCAAAGGCATCCGCGTATTGACGCCGGAATTACTGAAAGAAGTCTCCGGGGAACGCAGTGCGCGTTTCGATAATAAAGGTGACCGCTTTTACGATCTGATCTCGGCGCTGCATAAATCGGTGCGTGGTTCAGCACCGGACGCTGCGCTGTACTGGTATGCCCGTATTATTACCGCCGGGGGCGATCCCTTGTACGTGGCACGCCGGTTGCTGGCGATTGCTTCTGAAGATGTCGGTAATGCTGACCCGCGTGGTATGCAGGTGGCTATTGCGGCCTGGGACTGTTTCACTCGGGTAGGGCCGGCGGAGGGTGAACGGGCGATAGCCCAGGCTATCGTCTATCTGGCCTGTGCGCCAAAAAGCAACGCGGTTTACACCGCCTTCAAAGCGGCGATACGTGACGCTAAAGAGATGGCTGATTATGACGTACCCGAGCACTTGCGTAATGCGCCAACCAAGCTGATGAAGGAAATGGGGTTGGGCGCAGAATATCGCTACGCCCACGACGAACCCAATGCTTATGCCGCCGGTGAAGATTACTTCCCGCCTGAAATGGCCAAGACGCGTTACTATCATCCAACCTCTCGTGGGCTGGAAGGTAAAATCGGTGAAAAGCTGGCATGGCTTGCTGAGCAGGATCAAAATAGCCAGACAAAACGCTACCGCTAGCGTTGCCGTTGCGGTAAGGTTAGCGGGTATCACTCTTCCTTTATGCGGCTATAAATTCAGCCGAATAAAACATCAAATTTTCTTTCAATAACAATAAGCACAGGATTAGCATGCTCGATCCCAATCTGCTGCGTAATGAGCTAGACGCAGTCGCCGTCAAACTGGCTCGCCGAGGCTTTAAACTCGATCTGGATCTGCTGCGTTCTCAAGAAGAGCGTCGCAAAGTTCTGCAGGTAGAAACCGAAACGCTGCAGGCAGAACGTAACTCCCGATCGAAATCCATCGGCGCTGCTAAAGCGCGCGGGGAAGACATTGAGCCGCTGCGTCGCGAAGTAAACGAACTGGGTGACAAGCTGGACACGGCCAAGGCCGCGTTGGACCAGCTGCAGGCTGAAATCCGTGACTATGCGTTGGCGATCCCGAACCTGCCGGACGATGAAGTGCCAGACGGCAAAGACGACAGCGATAACCAGGAAGTCAGCCGCTGGGGCGAACCGCGCCAGTACGATTTCCAGGTGCGCGATCACGTCGATCTGGGCGAAATGGCCGGTGGCCTGGACTTTGCCGCGGCGGTAAAACTGACGGGTTCACGCTTTGTGGTGATGAAAGGGCAAATCGCCCGCATGCACCGTGCGTTATCCCAGTTCATGCTGGATCTGCATACCGAACAACACGGCTATCAGGAAACCTACGTTCCTTATCTGGTTAACCATGCCACGCTGTACGGTACTGGCCAGTTGCCGAAGTTTGGTGAAGACTTGTTCCACACCAAACCGCTGGAAGAAGAATCCGACAGCAGCAACTATGCGCTGATCCCAACGGCAGAAGTGCCGTTGACCAACCTGGTGCGCGACGAGATCCTGGAAGAGGAATCACTGCCGCTGAAGTTGACCGCGCATACGCCTTGTTTCCGTGCCGAAGCCGGTTCTTATGGTCGTGACACTCGTGGTTTGATCCGCATGCACCAGTTCGACAAAGTTGAGATGGTGCAGATCGTCCGTCCGGAAGACTCTATGGCTACGTTGGAAGAGCTGACCGGTCATGCAGAGAAAGTGCTGCAGTTGCTGAACCTGCCATACCGCAAAATGTTGCTGTGTACCGGTGATATGGGCGCAGGCTCGTGCAAGACCTACGATCTGGAAGTGTGGCTGCCAGCGCAGGACACTTACCGTGAGATCTCGTCTTGCTCCAACATGTGGGATTATCAGGCGCGCCGTATGCAAGCCCGCTGCCGCAGCAAAACCGAGAAGAAGCCGCGCCTGGTGCATACGCTGAACGGTTCTGGTCTGGCAGTCGGTCGTACTCTGGTGGCGGTGCTGGAAAACTACCAGCAGGCCGATGGCCGTATTCAGGTACCAGAAGTATTACGCCCGTATATGGGTGGCCTGGAATATATCGGTTAATAAGTTAGCTGTTTCATGAAAAGCGCCTGCGGGCGCTTTTTTTATAAGAAAATTGTTACCCCTTTGTTCGAAAGCTCTTTTTCTTTCAGATACTTCCCCCGCTTTATTGATAGTCGACAAAGTTCACTACTCACTTCTGAGTAATATCCACTCATAGAGGAGGGTTTTTACTCAAGCTATCAGCAGACATCGGATCTGTCTCCTCTGTTCGCGCCTTGAATCAAGGGCATGACGTTTATCAATACCAGGGTAAAACGTGGAGTGAGTTATGTCGGAAAACAAAACAAACCGTCAGGAGTCTGGGGGATTCAGCCGTCGTTCGTTGGTTAAATCCAGCGGCATCGTTGGGTTGGCACTGGCCGTCGGTGGCATAGCATTGCCCTTTAGCCGGCGTGCTTTAGCGGTTTCAATCAGTGAAAGTGTGCTACAAGCCGCGCAGGACAAAGTGGTCTGGGGCGCTTGTTCGGTTAACTGTGGCAGTCGCTGTGCCTTGCGTTTACACGTCCGCGACGACGAAGTTTATTGGGTCGAAACCGATAACACCGGCCTGGATGAGTATGGCGACCATCAGGTGCGAGCCTGTTTACGCGGTCGTTCTATTCGTCGCCGAATGAACCATCCTGACCGCCTGAATTATCCCATGAAACGCGTCGGTAAACGGGGTGAAGGCAAATTCAAACGTATCAGCTGGGACGAAGCCTATGATGCCATCGCCAACAACCTGAAGCGGATTGTCGGGCAATACGGCAACGAGGCGGTGTATATCAATTACACCTCAGGCATTGTCGGCGGCAATATTACCCGCTCATCGCCGAATGCTTCACTGGTCGCCCGTCTGATGAATTGCTATGGCGGTTACCTGAGCCAGTACGGCACTTACAGCACCGCGCAAATCGCCTGCGCCATGCCTTACACCTATGGCAGCAATGAAGGTAACAGTACGTCGGATATTGAAAACAGCAAACTGGTGGTGATGTTCGGTAATAACCCGGCGGAAACGCGGATGAGTGGGGGCGGTATTACCTATTATCTGGAGCAGGCGCGTGAACGTTCTAATGCACGGATGATCGTTATCGATCCGCGTTATACCGATACTGCCGCCGGACGTGAGGATGAATGGATCCCGATTCGGCCGGGCACGGATGCGGCGTTAGTGGCTGGGTTGGCACATGTGTTGATCAGCGAGAATTTGGTCGATCAACCCTTCCTGGACCAATATTGCGTTGGTTATGACGAGAAAACCTTACCTGCCGGTGCCCCGGTAAATGGCCATTACAAGGCCTATATTCTTGGGCTGGGTGAGGATGGCGTTGAAAAAACGCCGCAGTGGGCGGCAAAAATTACCGGCATTCCGACAGACCGCATTATCAAACTGGCAAGGGAAATAGGCAGCGCGAAACCGGCCTATATCTGCCAGGGCTGGGGGCCACAGCGGCAGGCCAACGGTGAACTGACCTCGCGGGCCATCGCCATGCTGCCGATTCTGACCGGCAATGTCGGCATTAATGGCGGTAACAGCGGGGCGCGTGAATCGACCTATACTATCACCATTGAGCGTATGCCGGTGTTGACCAACCCGGTCAAAGCGCAAATCTCCTGTTTTAGCTGGACCGATGCCATTGTGCGAGGCCCGGAAATGACCGCCAGGCGTGATGGAGTTCGTGGCCAGGATAAGCTGAACGTACCGATCAAGTTCATCTGGAACTATGCCGGTAACACCATTACCAACCAGCACTCCGACATCAATAAAACCCACGATATTTTGCAGGATGACTCTCAATGCGAAATGATAGTGGTGCTGGAAAACTTTATGACCTCGTCGGCAAAATATGCCGATATACTGCTGCCGGATCTGATGACCGTTGAACAGGAAGACATTATTCCCAACGACTATGCCGGTAACATGGGATATTTGATCTTTATTCAACCCGCCACCACCGCCAAATTCGAACGTAAGGGCATCTATGAGGTGCTGAGTGAAGTAGCACGTCGTTTGGGGCCAGAGGTGCATCAGAAATTCACCGAAGGGCGTACCCAGGCGCAATGGCTACAGTATTTGTACGCCAAAATGCAGGCGCGGGATCCTCTGCTGCCGGACTATGAAGCGTTGCGCAGCATGGGGATCTACAAGCGTAAAGATCCCAATGGCCATTTCGTGGCTTACAAAAATTTCCGTCAGGATCCCGAAGCGAACCCGTTAAAAACGCCGTCCGGCAAGATAGAAATCTATTCCAGCCGACTGGCTGAGATCGCCAATGACTGGCAACTGGAGAAAGACGAAACCATCAGCCCGTTACCGCTTTATGCCTCGACCTTTGAAGGTTGGGACGATCCGCTGCGTAAAACCTACCCGCTGCAAATGTTTGGCTTTCACTACAAGGCCCGCACCCACTCCTCGTACGGCAATATCGACATTTTGCAGGCGGCCTGCCGCCAGGAAGTGTGGATCAACCCACTGGATGCGCAATCGCGTGGGATCCTCGCCGGTGACAAGGTGCGGGTGTTCAACGGCCGTGGCGAAGTGCGGGTCGAGGCCAAAGTGACGCCGCGCATCATGCCGGGTGTGGTGGCTATGGGGCAGGGGGCCTGGCATCAGGCTGATATGAGCGGCGATCGGGTCGATCATGGCGCCTGCATGAATACCCTGACCAGCCATCGTCCCTCGCCTTTGGCGAAAGGGAATCCGCAGCATACCAATCTGATTCAAATCGAAAAGGTATAAGGGGGTAGCCAATGACTCAGCAATATGGATTCTTTATCGATTCAAGTCGTTGCACCGGCTGCAAAACCTGCGAACTGGCCTGCAAGGACTATAAAAACCTGACGCCGGACGTCAGCTTCCGTCGCATCTATGAATATGCCGGAGGCGATTGGCAACAGGATGGCGAAGGCTGGCAACAAAACGTGTTTGCCTATTATTTGTCGATCGCCTGCAACCATTGTGAAGATCCCGCCTGTACCAAAGTGTGCCCGACCGGTGCGATGCACAAACGGGAAGACGGCTTTGTGGTGGTGAATGAAGAGGTGTGTATTGGGTGTCGCTATTGCCACATGGCCTGTCCGTACGGCGCGCCGCAATACAATGCGGCTAAAGGGCACATGACCAAATGTGATGGCTGCCATGAGCGAGTGGCGGAGGGCAACAAGCCTATCTGCGTAGAGTCCTGCCCGCTGCGGGCCTTGGACTTTGGTCCTATCGAGCAACTACGCCAGCAGCATGGCACTTTGGCACAGGTGGCCCCGCTACCGGCTGCGCATTTTACCCGGCCGTGCATCGTGCTGAAACCCAATGCCAATAGCCGACCGAGTGGTGATACCACGGGTTATCTGGCCAATCCGAAGGAGGTTTAATATGGGCATGGGATGGCATGAATGGCCGCTGATGCTGTTTACCGTATTGGGGCAATCTGTGGTGGGGGCGATCATCGTTATGGGAATTGCGGTGATCGGTGGCAATCTGAACCAGCAGCAGGACCGGGCGGTGCATCGCTCAATGTTCTTCTTATGGTTGCTGATGGGCATCGCTTTTGCCGCTTCTACCTTGCACCTGGGTTCACCGTTACGGGCGTTTAACTCGTTAAACCGTGTCGGTGCTTCGGCGTTGAGCAACGAAATTGCCGGTGGCGCGTTGTTCTTCGCCGTCGGGGGGGGTTATTGGCTGCTGGCGGTATTGGGCAAAATGCCAGCGGCGTTAGGCAAAGTGTGGCTGTGGATGACCATGGTGTTGGGCGTGGTCTTTGTTTACGCCATGACACGGGTGTATCAAATCGATACTGTGCCAACCTGGCATAACGGTTACACTACGCTGAACTTTTTCCTGACGACGCTGATCGGCGGGCCGTTGCTGGGCGTTCTGTTACTGCGTGCGGCTGGATTAGCGGTATCGGCCCGCTATTCACTGGCTACTCTGAGCGTAGTGGCGCTGTTGGTAAGCCTGGGTGCGGTGATGATGCAAGGCTATGAGTTGGCCAGTATCAACAGTTCGGTACAGCAGGCATCAACGCTGATCCCTCAATATGGCCAGTTAATGGTTGGGCGGCTGGTGTTGGTGGTGTTAGGTTTAGGTTGTTGGATTTGCCCACTGTTGCGCCGGGGCAACGCGAGCGTGATGGGGATGGTTTTAGGTTTGATTTTGGTTATCGCTGGTGAGCTGGTGGGGCGTGGTGTGTTCTACGGCCTGCATATGACCGTTGGCATGGCGGTAGCCGGTTAATATTGTAGTCAGGCACAGTTCGCTGTGCCCTTAATAGGATCCTTGATTTATGACGCTTGAAAATATCGCTTTAACGGGCCGGGTGCTGGGTGTGTTGTTGTATGCACCGCCAGAAAGTGAAGACGGTCAACAGTTGTTGGCAACCTTGTCTGAATCTGAGTGGGTCAAAGAATGGCCGTATGGCGACGCCGAGCAGTTGCAGACTGCGGCAGCACTGATCGCTACCGGGATTGCAGATGAGCAAGAGGAGTCAATGGCAGAGGCTTACCAACGTCTGTTTGTCGGGCCTGACACCTTACCGGCTCCGTTATGGGGCTCGGTGTATCTGGACAAAGAGAACGTGCTGTTTGGCAATTCTACCCTGCGTCTGCGCCGGTGGTTACGTTCGAATGGTATTGATGCGCAACACGATCGCAATGAGCCGGAAGATCACATCGGCACCTTGTTGATGATGGTGGCATGGTTAGCTGAAGAACGTCAGGGTGGGCTGGTTGAACAGTTGCTGACCAAACATGTGCTGCCTTGGGCTCCGCGCTATCTGGAGTTGTTGCAGGCGAATGCGCAACATCCTTTCTATCAGGGGCTGGCACAATTAGCACAAATTACCCTGAGCGCCTGGGGTGAAGAATGCACTGCCGAAGTTGAGTCTTTGGACCTGCATTTCTGATAAAAAATGAACGGCCGTCAGGCGTACAAACGCTGGCGGCCATTCATCGGTTCGGCATCCGGCGAAACGTACCGGTTTAGCGAAGGGGGGCCAGTTCATAGGCTTGTTTGACAAACTCCGCCAGGTGTTTGGCTTCGATGTCAACCACCGAGTGAAGTTTGATATGACGGCGATATTTGCCACCACCCTCCAGTATTCGGTGGGGATCTTCGAGCAGATAGCCCTGGCCAAATTCTACCGAGACATGGCCACTGTAGCTGAATACGCCACAAAAAAACGCCGTATGAGCAAACATGATGCCACCGTACTTTACCGATTCGCAGACATTGTCACCCATTGCGGTGGCCAGTTGGCGAACGTGCTGAATCACCGGTAAAAGCTCCGCGTGGGTGCTGGCAATATCACTCAACAGTGCGGTGACGGCAGTCTCTGTTTTGCTTTCCATCATGTCCTTCCTCCCCGTGAATTTTATCCGTGTTCAGCATAAAGGTTTTTGCTCTGTGTTGCGCCTGTCAGTCTGTGTAATACAAATTGTGCGGTGGACAGATAAGAGCTGATTGACTTTTTTATCGCCAGTGGCATGATGCGCGCACTCTCATTGCGCGTTCGGTTTCAATCTCACTATGTCCGCATATTCCCGCCCAGTGCTCCTGCTGCTCTGTGGCCTGTTGTTGCTCACGGTTTCTATTGCCGTATTGAATACGTTAGTTCCTCTTTGGTTAACCCACGCTCAGTTGTCAACCGGGCAGGTGGGAATGGTAAGTTCCTCTTACTTTACCGGCAATCTGTTCGGCACGCTGATTGCGGGCAAACTGATCCAGCGCATTGGCTTTACCCGCAGCTATCATCTTGCCTGCGTGGTGTTTGCCGTGGCAACCGCCGGTATGGCATTATCGCTCGATTTTTGGAGTTGGATGGGGTGGCGTTTCTTTGCCGGTATCGGCTGCGCCTGGATTTGGGTGATTGTTGAGAGCGCCTTACTGCGCAGTGGTAATCTTTCCAACCGTGGCCAACTGCTGGCGGCCTATATGATGGTTTACTACCTCGGTACGGTGGTCGGCCAACTGTTGTTGAGTATGGTGTCTACCGAACTGTTGAACGTGGTGCCGTGGGTAACAGCCATTGTGATCAGCGCCATGCTGCCGATGTTGTTTGCCCGGGTGAACAGCCAGCACGATGAACCCCAACAGGCTGCGGTATGGCCGATGCTGAAACGCCGCAGTGCTCGGTTGGGCATCAATGGCTGCATTATCTCCGGCATTGTGCTCGGTTCTCTGTATGGCCTGATGCCGCTGTATTTATCCCATCAGGGCATGAGTGATGCCAACGTCGGTTACTGGATGGCGTTGCTGGTCAGTTCCGGCATTGTTGGCCAATGGCCGGTAGGGCGCCTGGCTGACCGCTATGGCCGCCTGCTGGTACTGCGCATTCAGGTATTTGTGGTGATCCTCGCCAGCGTGGCGATGCTCAGTCACTCTGCCATGGCGCCGTCGCTGTTCATTCTGGGTTGTGCCGGCTTCACCCTGTACCCGGTGGCGATGTCCTGGGCCTGTGAGAAGACGCTGCCGCATGAGCTGGTGGCAATGAACCAGGCGCTATTGATGAGTTACACTATCGGTAGCCTGATTGGCCCGTCGATGACGGCGCTGCTGATGCAACATTATTCTGACCAGTCACTGTTTGTGATGATCGCCGCCGTGGCTCTGGTTTATCTGATGATGCTGCTGAAAAAGCCGGACCCGCAACATACCCCGTTCGCCGCCGCCTGAGCATAAAAAACCCGGCCATACTTTGCCGGGTTTTTTTGTTGTTGCTAGCGGGATCAGTACATCACTTTGTGGCCGTAGCTTTCCAGAATACCTTTGACGCGCTCCATGGTGTCCGCTTTCGGCGGATGGACCCCGTCCAGCTTGTACTCTTCCCCCATCGCTATCCACTTATGCTTGCCCAGTTCGTGGTAAGGCAGCAGTTCGATTTTCTCGATGTTGGTCATGTCCTTGGTGAACTCACCCAGCAGGTGCGTCGACTTGTCATCATCTGACCAACCTGGCACCACCACATAACGGATCCAGGTGCGCTGATTGCGCTTCGCCAAATAGCGGGCGAATTCCAGCGTGCGGTGATTAGAAACGCCGACCAGGTTCTGGTGAATATCGTCGTTCATCTGTTTGAGATCCAGCATCACCAGGTCGGTGGCATCCAGCAGTTCGTCGATCACCGGATCGTAACGTCGTACAAAACCGTTGGTGTCCAGACAGGTGTTAATACCTTCTTTATGACAAGCCCGGAACCAATCGCGGACGAACTCGGCCTGCAGGATGGCCTCGCCGCCGGAAGCCGTAACACCGCCACCGGAGGCATTCATAAAGTGGCGATAAGAGACGGTGTCTTTCATCAGTTCTTCAACGGTGACCTCTTTCCCACCGTGGGTATCCCAGGTATCACGGTTGTGGCAATACAGGCAGCGCATCAGGCAGCCCTGGAAGAAAACGATAAAGCGGATCCCTGGGCCATCTACGGTGCCACAGGATTCGAAGGAGTGGATGCGACCTGTCACTGACATTGCGGGGTTTTCTCCAATATTGACTGTCAAACGCAGTCTAAAAGTAGGCTCATAACCGCCAGCCAGGGATCAGCGATGCAGTAAGCGGGCAGGGCCCGACGACTGGGGTGGAACGATTCCTGTTGGCCGGTTATTACGCCGGATAACTGTTTTGCCGGATATCCATCAAGTATAGCTATCTGGCAAAACAGACTCATGCTGAGTCAGAGGGCTGTATTTATTAAAAAGGCCGGAAAGATCCGGCCCCGAGGTTCAGCTTAACCACCGAGCGGGAAAACCCGCCCGGATGGGGCAATTACATCGACTGAGTGAAAGTACGGGTAATTACGTCTTGCTGTTGTTCTTTGGTTAGCGAGTTGAAGCGAACGGCATAACCGGATACGCGGATGGTCAGCTGAGGATATTTCTCAGGATCTTGCATCGCGTCCAGCAGCATTTCACGGTTCATCACGTTGACGTTCAGGTGCTGACCGCCTTCGATAGAAGCTTCGTGGTGGAAGTAACCGTCCATCAGACCCGCCAGGTTGGCTTTACGCACGTCGTCGTCTTTACCCAGTGCGTTTGGCACGATGGAGAAGGTGTAGGAGATCCCATCTTTCGCATAGGCAAACGGCAGTTTGGCTACGGAAGTCAGAGAGGCTACGGCACCTTTCTGGTCACGGCCGTGCATTGGGTTAGCACCTGGACCGAATGGAGCGCCAGCACGGCGACCATCTGGGGTGTTACCGGTTTTCTTGCCGTAAACCACGTTGGAAGTGATGGTCAGTACGGACTGAGTCGCTACAGCATTACGGTAGGTACGCAGTTTCTGAATTTTCTTCATGAAACGTTCTACCAGGTCACAGGCGATGTCATCAACACGAGCATCGTTGTTACCGAACTGCGGATATTCACCTTCGATTTTGAAGTCTACGGCCAGGCCGTCTTCATCACGGATGGTGGATACTTTAGCGTACTTGATAGCAGACAGGGAGTCAGCCGCAACGGACAGACCTGCGATGCCGCAAGCCATGGTGCGATAAACGTCACGGTCATGCAGTGCCATCAGTGCAGCTTCATAGCTGTACTTGTCGTGCATGTAGTGAATGATGTTCAGCGCGGTCACGTACTGCTTGGCCAGCCAATCCATAAAGTGGTCCATACGTTCCATGACTTTGTCATAGTCCAGCACGGTATCCATCATTGGCGCTTCTTTCGGGCCGACCTGGATTTTCATTTTTTCATCAACGCCGCCGTTGATGGCGTACAACATGGTTTTCGCCAGGTTGGCACGGGCACCGAAGAACTGCATTTGTTTGCCGACGATCATCGGGCTAACGCAACAGGCGATGGCGTAGTCATCGTTGTTGAAGTCAGGGCGCATCAGGTCGTCGTTTTCATACTGTACGGAGGAGGTGTCGATAGACACTTTCGCTGCGTATTTTTTGAAGTTCAACGGCAGTTTTTCAGACCACAGGATGGTCATGTTCGGTTCCGGAGACGGCCCCATGGTGTACAGGGTGTTCAGGAAACGGAAGCTGTTTTTGGTGACCAGAGTACGGCCGTCAACGCCCATACCTGCCAGGGACTCAGTCGCCCAGATTGGGTCGCCGGAGAACAGCTCATCATACTCAGGAGTACGCAGGAAGCGCACCATACGCAGTTTCATCACCAGGTGGTCAATCAGTTCCTGCGCTTGTTCTTCGTTCAGTTTGCCAGCTTCGATGTCGCGTTGGATGAACACGTCAAGGAAGGTAGACACTCGGCCGAAGGACATGGCTGCACCGTTCTGGGATTTCACTGCGGCCAGGTAGCCGAAGTAGGTCCACTGTACGGCTTCTTGCGCGGTGGTTGCTGGGTTAGAGATATCGCAACCGTATTTGGCCGCCATTTCTTTAATCTGGCCCAGAGCGCGATGCTGTTCAGCAATTTCTTCACGCAGCTGGATGGTCATTTCCAGATCTTCGCCGTTTTCCAGCTTGGTCTGCAGTGACTTGAACTGATTCAGTTTGTCTGCCAGCAGGAAATCGATGCCGTACAGGGCTACGCGACGGTAGTCACCGATGATGCGGCCGCGGCCATAAGCATCTGGCAGACCGGTCAGCACGCCGGATTTACGGCAGTTCAGAATGTCTTTGGTGTAAACATCGAATACGCCCTGGTTGTGGGTTTTGCGGTATTCGGTGAACACTTTTTTCAGCTGTGGATCCAGTTCGCGGCCATAGACCTTACAAGAACCTTCTACCATTTTGATGCCGCCGAATGGGATCAGCGCACGTTTCAGTGGTGCATCAGTCTGCAAGCCAACGATGGTTTCCAGCTCTTTGGCAATGTAGCCCGCGTCGTGGGAAGTGATGGTAGCTGCAACGTTGGTGTCGAAATCAACTGGCGCATGGGTGCGGTTTTCCAGTTTGATCCCTTCCATAACCTTGTCCCACAGGGTGGAAGTGGCCTGAGTTGCGCCGGCCAGGAAGGATTCATCACCCTCGTAAGGAGTGTAGTTTTTCTGGATGAAGTCACGAACGTTGACCTCGTTCTGCCAGTCACCTTTACTGAAACCTTCCCAAGCTTTGGCTAACTTCTCGTTAAGTTCGGTCATTATACACCTACCTTTAATTGTGGAGTTCTAACTCGGCGCGCGGTAACTAACAGCTTAGTGCTGTTGTTCACCACCACGCAGATAAATTACCCAGTAAGTCAACCCAACCAATAAGCCGCCGCCAATGATGTTGCCAATGGTGACTGGGATCAGGTTGTCGATGATAAAGTTGCTTACGGTCAGATGAGCAAATTGCTCAGGTGTTGCCCCTACGGCTTGCCAGAATTCTGGCGTGGCGAAGTTTTTAACCACGATACCCATAGGGATCATAAACATGTTGGCGATGCTGTGTTCGAAACCGCTGGCGACAAACATGCCGACCGGCAGGATCATGGCGAACATTTTGTCCATCAGGCTGCGGCCCGAGTAGCTCATCCACACCGCCAGGCAGACCATCAGGTTAGCCAGAATGCCGAGGCAGACGGCCTCAACAAAGGTGTGATGCAGCTTGTGGTCAGCGGTTTGCAGGACGTTCAGGCCCCATTGGCCGTTGGCCACCATGTGCTCGCCAGAGAACCAGATGAGTGCCACAAAGAACAGTGCGCCAATCAGGTTACCAATATAGACATTCAGCCAGTTGGCACCCAGTTGGCACCAGCTGATACGGCCGCTGGCCTTGGCGATGACAATCAGTACGGTAGAAGTGAACAGGTCGGCGCCTGAAACGACGACCAGCATTAACCCCAGGGAGAAACAGATGCCGCCGACCAATTTTGCCAGGCCGAAAGGCACACCGGCAGTGCCGGTAGTCGCCGTGATATAAAACACGAATGCGATTGAAATAAAGACACCGGCAGTGATCGCCAAATAAAATGTTTTCAGCGGGTGCTTGGTGGCTTTGTACACACCTGCATCCTCAGCGATTTTCGCTGTTGCTGCAGGTAATATCAGATCGAAGGGGTTGTCAGCTTTCACACTAACTCTCGCTTTTAAGGGTTAAAACAACGCAATGAGATACTAGCAAAGCAGTATAGGGTAAAAATTGATTTGGATCATAAGGCGAGAAACTAAAGCGGCCAAAAACCAGATAAATCGCAAGGTTTATTGCATTAACTTATTGAATTTAATGATAAAACTATTTTTTAATGTTTGCAAATAATTTTGAATAAACTATCCGGGGAGCCCCGGAAAGGTTAAATTTTCATGCATTTTGTCACTTTTCGGCGGTCAGCGTTTAATTATCGGTTAATTATTATTTTACCGACCGGTAACAATTGCTGTTTTATTTGTCTTGTTTGCTGATAAGTGCGTAATCAGGCGAAAAAAATAAACAGAAAAACCGCTTATTTAACCGTCAAAATAAGATGTTGATAATGCGGATAGAGGCGACAGGGAACAATTTTAGTATTGCGCCGGCAGGGGACCGCCGGCGCAAAGGGACTGAGATTATGCCTGTGTCCAATAACGGCGTTTGGCGTTCTGCAGTTTTTCGTAGGCCGCTAACAGCGCCTGATGAGCCGGCAAGGCTTTCAGATCGCTATCGACCGCGAACAGGCCGTTAAAGCGCTCTTCGCCGTTGATGGCCGCAGAGGCAGCATCTACCGCTTCCTGACCGTACATCTTCACGAAGGCCGTGTAGTACTGCGCCGGATCGCGGTCAGGTTCTTGTGTCAGCAACAGCAGCGTTTGCAGGCAGCGGTAGTAGTTGCTGCGTGCCGGGCTCAACACTGAAGCGTTGAAGTCCTGTGTCCATTCGGCCCAGATCAGCGCCTGGTCCATATCGCCACCGGCTAATGCCAGCATTGATTTCAACTCGCCCACGCGCAGGGTGTTCCAGGCGTTGTCTTTACCGGAGGCAATACCCAGCAGTTCGCGCACGCGGGTGAAATCGTCCAGACCTTCGTCGTCAAAGCGTTCAATCAGCGCCAGATATTCTTGCGGCTCCCACTCACTGCCCGGCAGCGCCAGCAGAAGATCACGCAGGTGCGCACCCATGCTGTTGTTGGCCAGCAGCAGGTCTTCCGCAGGGTAAATATCGGACATGCCCGGCACTATGATGCGGCAGGCGTACACGTCCAAATGCTCGTAGTCGGCGATGTACACTTCCGCACCTTCCTGATCGAAAATGCTCATCAGGGTGGCGAACTCTTCCTGCGTGCTGCCGCTGAAGCTCCAGTCGACAAACGGGTAATCCGCATCCTGCTTGAACATGTCCCAGGAGATCAAACCGCTGGAATCGATAAAGTGGGTTTCCAGGTTGGTGTGCTCTGCCACTTCTTCGTCGTCGAAGGTTGGCGCGGTGAACACATCCAGATCCTTCAGGCTGCGGCCCTGCAGCAGTTCAGTCACGGTACGCTCAAGTGCCACGCCAAAATCAGGGTGGGCGCCGAACGAGGCGAAGCAGGTGCCGTTAGCCGGGTTGAACAGCACAACGCAGATCACCGGGTAGTTGCCGCCCAGTGAGGCATCGTAAGACAGGATCGGGAAACCTTCTTCTTCCAGCTTGGCGATAGCTTCCACCACGCCCGGATAGCGGTTCAACACCTCGGCCGGGATCTCCGGCAAACTGATGGATTCGGCAATGATGCGGTTTTTCACATAGCGCTCGAATACTTCAGACAGGCCCTGTACGCGAGCTTCGTTGGCGGTGTTACCGGCAGACATGCCATTGGACACATAAAGGTTACCGATGATGTTCATCGGGATGTAAACCGTCTGCTGGTCTGACTGACGGGAGAATGGCAGGGCGCAAATGCCACGATCGCCATTACCGGACTGCAGATCGATCAGATCGCTGGCGTTAACATCCTGATCCGGATTATAGAACGCATGCAGACGATCATCGAGAATGCCGGCTGGCAGCGAATCATCGGCCGGGATCGGGAACCATTTCTCGTTCGGGTAATGCACGAAATCGCCTTCGGCAATCTGTTTGCCCAGATAGAAGTCGGCAAAGAAATAGTTGGTAGAGAGACGTTCGAAGTATTCGCCCAAAGCGGAGGCCAGCGCAGCTTTTTTGCTGGCGCCTTTACCGTTGGTGAAGCACAGCGGGCAATCGCGATCGCGGATGTGAACCGACCATACGTGTGGCACCGGGTTCAGCCAGGAAGCTTCTTCGATATTAAAACCCAGATCGCTTAATTTCAGTTGGAAACGGGCGATAGAGTCTTCCAGCGCGGCGTCTTTGCCAGGGATAAAAGTTTGCGTCATTGTCTTCACTTTTTGAGCGTACTAAAAACGCGCAATGATACGGGGTTTTACGCTCAAGCTCCACGTATTCCTAAAGCGGTGGCAAAGTCACAGTTTTTTTGGGGATAAGGGCCATAATTCAGCGAGTTATCTATCATGGAGAAACCCAATGAAATCAGTGAAACTCAGCGCTGTGGCGCTCCTGTTGGCGGGTGCAAGCGGTTCTGCTCTGGCCTTGCCCACCATTACGCTGTTGGCGACCGGTGGCACCATTGCCGGTGGGGGCGAGTCGGCGACAAAATCCAACTACACGGCGGGCAAACTGGGCATTGATGCTCTGGTGAATGCCGTGCCGGAGCTGAAAAACGTCGCTAACGTGCAGGGCGAGCAGGTAGTGAACATAGGTTCGCAGGATATGAATGATGAGGTTTGGCTGAAACTGGCGAATAAAATCAATGCCGACTGCGCTAAAACCGATGGTTTTGTCATCACCCATGGCACCGATACGCTGGAAGAAACTGCGTACTTTCTTGATCTGACGGTTAAATGCGACAAGCCGGTAGTGATTGTCGGGGCGATGCGCCCGGCCACCGCGATGAGCGCCGACGGTCCGTTTAATTTGTATAACGCCGTGGTGACGGCAGCAGATCCGCAATCGGCTAAACGCGGTGTGCTGGTGGCGATGAACGACATCGTGCTGGATGGGCGCGACGTGACTAAAACCAATACCACTTCCGTACAGACTTTCCAGTCGCCCAACTTCGGTCCGCTCGGCTATATCCATAACGGCAAGGTTGATTACCAGCGCTCGCCGCAACGCAAACACACCACCGATACCCCGTTTGATGTCTCCAGCCTGACAGCGTTGCCCAAGGTCGGCATTATCTATAACTATGCCAACGCCTCTGATGCCCCGGCCAAAGCGCTGATTGCCGAAGGTTATCAAGGCATCGTCAGCGCCGGAGTCGGTAACGGCAATCTGTATAAAACGGTATTTGACACCCTGGCGACGGCCGCCCATAACGGCGTCGCCGTGGTGCGTTCCTCCAGAGTGCCCACCGGCGCGACCACCGAAGATGCCGAAGTGGATGATACCAAATTCGGCTTTGTTGCCGCCGGTACACTGAACCCACAAAAAGCGCGGATCCTGCTGCAGCTGGCGCTGACTCAGACTAAAGACGCCAAACAAATTCAGCAGATGTTTAATCAATACTGAGTGTCTTTCCTTCATTCGGGGGCCTGCGTGCCCCCTAGCCATGTCGGCTGAATACAGCATAAAAAACCGCGTTAACCCACTGAATTGGCCGTTGTCACAGCGTTTTATGGCAAAAAATACCGGTGATTTGGCAGAGCCTGTTAGCGCAGGGTTTGGGTGTTTCCCGACATAGGGCGAATAACCATTGCAGGAGGGGGGCGCGAGTGATAAAACCGAAGGATTAATTCGGGCGTATTTCGGTAGGCCAGTATCATTGGCAAATAGTGAATGTGGTGAGGGGAAATGACTCAGGTTTATAATTTTAGCTCTGGTCCGGCCATGCTGCCGGTTGAAGTTTTGCGTCGTGCGGAACAGGAACTGTGCAACTGGCACGGTCTTGGCACCTCGGTGATGGAAATCAGCCATCGCAGTAAAGAGTTTATCGAAGTCGCTCAGCAGTCCGAACAGGACCTGCGCGATCTGCTGAAAATCCCCTCCAACTATAAAGTGCTGTTCTGCCACGGTGGTGCCCGCGCACAGTTTGCCGCGTTGCCGCTGAACCTGTTGGGTGACAAAACCACCGCAGACTATATCGACGGCGGTTACTGGGCGCACAGCGCCATCACCGAAGCGAAAAAATACTGCACGCCAAACACCATCGACGTGAAAACTAACGTCGACGGCCTGCTCGGCATCAAACCGATGAAAGAGTGGCTGTTGAGCGATGACGCGGCCTACGTGCATTACTGTCCGAACGAAACCATCGACGGCGTGGCTATCGATGAGGTGCCTGACTTCGGCGATAAAGTGGTAATCGGCGATTACTCCTCCACCATTCTGTCCGGTCCGCTGGACGTTAGCCGTTTTGGCGTGATTTACGCCGGGGCGCAGAAAAACATTGGCCCGGCCGGCCTGACGCTGGTGATTGTACGTGAAGATCTGCTGGGTAAGGCGCGCCGCGAAGTGCCGTCGATCCTCGATTACACCGTGTTGGCTGAGAACGACTCCATGTTCAACACGCCGCCGACCTTTGCCTGGTACCTGTCCGGCCTGGTGTTCAAATGGCTGAAAGAGCAGGGCGGCCTGGTGGAAATGCATAAACGCAACCAGGCCAAGGCCGAGTTGCTGTACGCGACCATCGATAATTCGGATTTCTACCGCAGCCGGGTGGCGCTTGCCAACCGTTCCTGGATGAACGTGCCGTTCCAATTGGCGGATCCTGCGCTGGATAACGTGTTCCTCAGCGAAGCAGAAGCCATTGGCCTGCAAGCACTGAAAGGCCACCGAGTGGTTGGCGGCATGCGCGCTTCTATTTACAATGCAATGCCGCTGGCCGGTGTGAAGACATTGACCGACTTTATGACTGACTTCGAACGTCGTCACGGTTAAGCCAGGTTGCCTGCCTTGAGCGGGCCGCCTTCGCTGTTGTCCTTTTGAGTTAAAGCGGCTCCGGCATTATCCCCGGGGCCGTTTCGTTTATCAGATTTTGGAGATTTTTGTTCACATGGTGGATTCCCTGACGTTACAACCGGTTGCCTTGGTCAATGGCACCGTCAACTTACCCGGCTCCAAGAGCGTGTCCAACCGTGCTCTGCTGCTGGCTGCGCTGGCGGAGGGAACGACGACGCTGACCAACCTGCTGGACAGCGACGACGTGCGCCATATGTTGAATGCGCTGCAGGCGCTGGGCGTGAGCTATCAACTGTCAGACGATCGCACTACCTGTAAAGTTGAAGGTGTTGCCGGCCCGCTGGTGGCCAGCCAGCCGCTTGAACTGTTCCTCGGTAACGCAGGTACCGCAATGCGTCCCTTGGCGGCAGCGCTGTGCCTGGGCAGCAATGATGTGGTGCTGACCGGTGAGCCACGCATGAAAGAGCGCCCAATTGGTCATCTGGTGGATGCTCTGCGTCAGGGCGGCGCACAGATTGATTATCTGGAGCAGACCGATTATCCGCCATTGCGCCTGCGTGGGGGTTTCCGCGGCGGTGATGTGACCGTCGACGGCAGCGTTTCCAGTCAATTCCTGACCGCATTGCTGATGACGGCACCTTTGGCCGAACAGGACACCAATATCCATATCAAGGGTGAGCTGGTTTCCAAGCCGTACATTGATATTACGCTGCACCTGATGCGCACCTTCGGCGTCGAGGTCAGCCACGACAACTATCGCGTGTTCCACATTAGTGGCTGTCAAACCTACCGTTCGCCAGGCGACTACCTGGTGGAGGGCGATGCTTCTTCGGCTTCTTACTTCCTGGCGGCCGCGGCAATTAAAGGTGGCACCGTGCGTGTCACCGGCATCGGTAAGAAAAGCGTTCAGGGCGACACCAAATTTGCCGATGTGCTGGAAAAAATGGGTGCACGCATTACCTGGGGTGATGACTATATTGAATGCAGCCGCGGTGAATTGCGTGGCATCGACATGGATATGAACCACATTCCTGATGCGGCGATGACCATTGCGACTGCGGCCTTGTTTGCCGAAGGCCCAACGACCATTCGTAATATCTATAACTGGCGGGTGAAAGAAACCGACCGCTTGGCTGCTATGGCGACAGAGTTGCGTAAAGTGGGCGCAGAAGTGGATGAAGGGGAAGACTATATTCACGTCGTACCGCCGGCCAAGCTGAAATTTGCCGATATCGGTACCTACAATGACCACCGTATGGCGATGTGTTTCTCGCTGGTGGCGCTGTCGGATACTCCAGTGACCATTCTCGATCCGAAATGTACCGCGAAAACCTTCCCGGACTACTTCGAACAACTGGCGCGTATCAGTCAATTGGCGTGATCCGCAGTCAGATACTTTCTTTTAAGGCCCTTAATTGGGCCTTTATTGTTTTTAACGCCTGTAGCCCGGGGCTGTCCGCTATACTTTTGCGCGGTCATCGGCTTATTTTCAACAACCAGACAGTTCCAGGGTAACAGTTCGCCGTTTGGCAGCGTATAATGCGCCACCGTGACTGCCCCGATTGGGCGGGCGGCAGGGATGTTTTTAATTATGCTTTCGCATTGTGCTGGCGGCAGGTTATGTCCCTGTGAGGTTTTCTACCTGAAGGAGAGAGAAATGACGGCTACAGCCCCGGTGATAACCGTTGATGGACCAAGTGGCGCAGGCAAAGGCACGCTGTGTAAAGCGTTGGCCGAATCACTTGGTTGGCGCTTACTGGATTCCGGCGCGATTTATCGCGTGCTGGCTTTGGCGGCGCTGCATCATCAGGTCGATATCACGTCTGAGGAGGCGCTGGTTCCACTGGCCGCACATCTCGATGTTCGCTTTATTGCCCTGGATGGCAAACTGCAGGTTATTTTGGAAGGTGAGGATGTCAGCAATGAAATCCGCACTGAAACTGTCGGAAACACCGCTTCGCAGGCAGCCGCTTTTCCGCGCGTGCGTGAAGCCCTGTTACGCCGCCAGCGGGCATTCCGTGAGGCCCCTGGGCTGATTGCCGATGGCCGCGATATGGGCACGGTGGTGTTTCCCGATGCGCCGGTCAAGATTTTCCTGGACGCCAGTTCGGAGGAGCGTGCACACCGCCGCATGCTACAGTTGCAGGAAAAGGGCTTTAATGTTAACTTTGAACGTCTTTTAGCCGAGATAAAGGAACGGGATGACCGTGACCGTAATCGGCCTATCGCGCCCCTGGTGCCGGCTTCCGACGCCCTCGTGCTGGATTCAACCAGCATGTCGATCGACGAAGTCATCCAGCGTGCGCTGACTTATGCACATGAAGTTTTAGCGTTGCCGCAGCAGTAAGCGCGGCGGCGTTATTGGCTTTTTGTCATATTTGTCATGGTAGTATCGAACTATATCGGGTAAAATTTTACCCCTGTAACCTAAACCCTGTCGGCATGGAGCCAATGGCGGGGTATGTGAAACAACCCCATTCGGCGGGATGCTAAATGGACGTTAAACTATAGAACCCTGAAGATTAAACATGACTGAATCTTTCGCTCAACTCTTTGAAGAATCCCTGAAAACAATCGAAACCCGTCCGGGTTCCATCGTTCGTGGCGTTGTAGTTGCTATCGACAAAGACGTAGTACTGGTTGACGCCGGTCTGAAATCTGAGTCTGCCATCCCGGCTGAGCAATTCAAAAACGCACAGGGCGAGCTGGAAATCCAGGTAGGCGACGAAGTTGATGTTGCGCTGGACGCTGTTGAAGATGGCTTCGGTGAAACTCTGCTGTCCCGTGAGAAAGCTAAGCGTCACGAAGCTTGGATCACGCTGGAAAAAGCTTACGAAGAAGCTGAAACTGTCGTCGGTGTTATCAACGGCAAAGTTAAGGGTGGCTTCACTGTAGAGCTGAATGGTATTCGTGCGTTCCTGCCAGGTTCCCTGGTTGACGTGCGTCCAGTACGTGACACTCTGCACCTGGAAGGCAAAGAGCTTGAGTTTAAAGTCATCAAGCTGGACCAGAAACGCAACAACGTTGTAGTTTCTCGCCGTGCGGTTATCGAATCAGAGAACAGCGCAGAACGTGATCAACTGCTGGAAAACCTGCAGGAAGGCATGGAAGTTAAAGGTATCGTTAAGAACCTCACTGACTACGGTGCATTCGTTGATCTGGGCGGCGTAGACGGCCTGCTGCACATCACTGATATGGCTTGGAAACGCGTTAAGCATCCGAGCGAAATCGTCAACGTTGGCGACGAAATCACTGTTAAAGTGCTGAAGTTCGACCGCGAGCGTACTCGTGTTTCCCTGGGCCTGAAGCAACTGGGCGAAGATCCATGGGTTGCTATCGCGAAACGTTACCCAGAAGGCACCAAGCTGACTGGTCGTGTAACCAACCTGACTGATTACGGCTGCTTCGTAGAAATCGAAGAAGGCGTTGAAGGTCTGGTACACGTTTCTGAAATGGATTGGACCAACAAAAACATCCATCCGTCCAAAGTTGTTAACGTGGGCGATGTAGTGGAAGTTATGGTTCTGGACATCGATGAAGAACGTCGTCGTATCTCCCTGGGTCTGAAGCAGTGCAAAAACAACCCATGGCAGCAGTTTGCAGAAACCCACAACAAGGGCGACCGCGTTGAAGGTAAAATCAAGTCTATCACTGACTTCGGTATCTTCATCGGCCTGGACGGCGGCATCGACGGCCTGGTTCACCTGTCTGACATCTCCTGGAACGTTGCAGGCGAAGAAGCAGTTCGTGAATACAAGAAAGGCGACGAAATCGCAGCGGTTGTTCTGCAAGTTGACGCAGAGCGCGAGCGTATCTCCCTGGGCGTGAAGCAACTGGCTGAAGACCCGTTCAATAACTACCTGTCTATGAACAAGAAAGGTACTATTGTTACTGGTAAAGTCACTGCAGTTGACGCCAAAGGTGCTACAGTTGAATTAGCAGGCGGCGTAGAAGGTTACCTGCGTGCTTCTGAAGCCTCTCGCGACCGCATTGAAGATGCAACTCTGGTTCTGAATGTGGGTGACGACGTTGAAGCTAAATTCACCGGCGTTGACCGTAAGAACCGCGTAGTAAGCCTGTCCGTACGTGCTAAGGACGAAGCTGACGAGAAAGATGCAATTGCTACTGTTAATAGCGGCAGCAAGCAGGAAGAAAGCAACTTCTCTAACGCAATGGCTGAAGCTTTCAAAGCGGCTAAAGGCGAGTAATGACGGGGGGCGGTTTTTTAACCGCCCCGATACGGTAGTTTAGCTGCAAAGCTTGGAGGAACTATGACCAAGTCTGAACTTATTGAAAGACTTGCTGGCCAGCAATCTCATGTACCGGCGAAAGCCGTTGAGGATGCAGTGAAAGAGATGCTAGAACATATGGCTGCAACGCTAGCCGATGGGGAACGCATCGAGATCCGCGGATTCGGCAGTTTTTCTCTTCACTACCGTGCTCCGCGTGTGGGTCGTAACCCGAAAACTGGTGACAAAGTTGAGTTGGACGGCAAGTACGTTCCTCACTTCAAGCCAGGCAAAGAGTTGCGTGACCGCGCCAATATCTATGGCTAGTCACTGACTGCCCATAGAGTTGTTGCTTGTAAAGAAATATAAAACGGTGCCCTCGGGGTGCCGTTTTTTTTGCCTGTTCCTTTTGTCTGGCCGTCTTGGTGTTTCTTGCGAGCTAAGCCGCAGCATGCGATTAGCCGTGGTAACGGTCGCTGTTATTGTGCGGCGACGATCGCGTACCGTCAGATTGTTGATGGTGAGTATTGGCCGATGCGTAAACAATCCCGTGATGTTGGCAGCCCGGATAGCTGCCCGATACCGGGAGACCACTTATCAAAACTTCGCTGGATTTGGCAGTAAGCGCAATTATCTGCGGGATTTTACCGCTGCTTTTCATGCCGTACTTACCCGATGCGCACATCACTCTGTGGGTCATCTTGCCCATCTGTCTCTGCCTGTGGCGTAGGGGCAACGTAGGCCGGTTTATGGCGTGGGGGGCATTGGGTTTTCTGTGGGCGGTATTTACCGCCGGAACCCTGGTTAATCAAATCAATCGCTTAAGTCAGGGCCCAGTGGTGAATGCGGTGGTTCAGGTGAGCAGTATTGCGTTGGCTTCCGCACCACGAAAGCAGACGGTTATGCGTATTGAACAGATCAATGGCCGCTGGCTGGTACCCTCGATCGCGTTCTCCACCCTCTGGCAACCCAAAGAACAGACCCTGTGTGCCGGGCAACGCTGGCGATTGCACCTGCGCTTGCGGCCGGTGCATGGCAGCTTAAATGAAGGGGGCTTTGACAGTCAGCGTTGGGCGATGTCACGGCGCCAACCGCTGACGGCGCAGGTTAAGAGCGCGGTAATCCTGGACCAAAGTTGCGGTTGGCGACAGCGCGTTATCGGCCATGCCGAGAGCAATATGGGAGTTCTCCGCTATAAAGCCGTGTTGCTTGCGCTGGCATTTGGAGAGCGGGCAGCGCTGGAACCGGCGTTGCGCACCTTGATGTTGAAAACCGGCATTGCTCACCTGATGGCCATTTCGGGGCTGCACGTGGCGATGGTGGCTATTTTGATTTGGTCTTTGTTACGGGCTATGCAGTTTTTTCTGCCTGCCAGCCTGATTGGTTACCGTTTACCACTGATCATCAGTTGGCTTGGCGCGTTAGGATATGTCTGGTTGGCTGGTGCACATCCGCCAGCGGTAAGAACCGGTCTGGCGCTGACACTGTGGATGTTGTTACGTATACGCGGTATCCATTGCTCTTCCTGGCAAATTTGGTTGTGGTGTATCGGGCTAATCCTGGTTTGTGATCCGCTGGCAGTGTTATCCGACAGCTTTTGGCTATCGGCCACGGCAGTGCTTTGCCTGATTTTTTGGTTTGAATGGGTGCCGCTACATCCGCGTTTTCGCTCGGGATGGTACTGGGCGCCGCTACGTTGGCTACATATTCAGTTTGGCATCACATTGCTATTGGTCCCTATGCAGGCCGGTTTGTTTCTTGGCCTGACGCTAACCTCCATACCGGCCAATCTTTGGGCTGTCCCTTTAGTTTCGCTGGTCACGGTACCTTTGATCCTGCTGGCGGTGGTCGTTGGTATTTTCCCGACGTTGAGTGCGGGACTGTGGGGATTGGCGGATCTTACCCTGGCAGGGGTGTTTACCCCATTACACTACCTGCAAAACGGTTGGGTCGATCTTGGCGCAGCCTCTCTGGCTGTCAGTATTACCGGCTGGCTGCTGGTGATTTTTTGGCGTTTTCACTGGTGGTGGCGTTATGCATCGGTGCTGGCAACTTTGGCGGTGTGTGGCTTGCTGTGGCGTGAAAGAGAGCCCACATACTCTTGGCGTGTAGATATGCTGGACGTTGGGCAGGGCCTGGCGATGGTGGTTGAAAAGAACGGTCGGGCAATATTGTATGATACAGGCCCCCGCTGGGGGACAGGCAGCGCCGCTGGTCGGAATATTTTGCCGTTTCTTCGCTGGCGAGGATTGCCTGTGGAGCAAATCATTATCAGTCACGATCACCTGGATCATATCGGTGGTCTTGAAGAGATGCAGCGTGCATTTCTGCACGCGACGGTAAGGAGCCCACGTCTTGATGCAGGCCATTTGCCCTGTGTGGCAGGGGAGCGCTGGCAATGGCAATCGCTCCAATTTCAAGTGTTGTGGCCGCTAAAGGCAGTAAAAATAGCGGGAAATGACGATTCATGCGTCATTCGTATTGATGATGGTAAATATAGCCTGTTGCTAACCGGCGATGCAGAAAAGCGGACTGAGGCAAAGTTGGTCCGACATCAACGCCATTTATTGAGCGCTACGGTGTTACAGGTGCCGCACCATGGCAGTAAAACCTCGTCCACGCCGCCATTTTTGCGTGCGGTAGCGCCAAAGGCGGCAATAGCTTCGGCATCGCGTTACAATAAATGGCGTTTACCTGCGGGTAAAGTTGTCGCCAGATACCTGGCAAATGACATCATATGGCGCGATACTTCGCGCTCCGGTCAGTTATCCGTACTTTTTTTCGACAACGATTGGCAAATTAAAGGCTTTCGTGAACAATTAATGCCCCGTTGGTACCATCAGCGGTTTGGCGTAGAGGGTGATAATGAGTAAAATGGGCCGCTATTTCTTCCGATGCTGGTATTTGCATGATGAATGATAAAGATCTCTCCACCTGGCAGACTTTCCGTCGCCTCTGGCCGATGATCACACCTTTTAAGACCGGACTGATCGTGGCCGCCATTGCGTTGGTACTTAACGCGGCCAGCGACGCCTTTATGTTGTCTTTGCTTAAACCTTTATTGGATGACGGTTTTGGGAAAACGGAAAGCAGCATCCTGCTGTGGATGCCATTGGCGGTAATTGGCCTGATGGTGGTGCGCGGGGCGACCGGCTTTGTTTCCAGTTACTGTATCTCCTGGGTATCCGGCATGGTGGTGATGCATATGCGCCGTCGGCTGTTTGGCCATATGATGAGAATGCCGGTATCGTTCTTCGATCAGCAGTCTACCGGGACCTTGCTGTCGCGGATCACCTATGATTCCGAACAGGTCGCTTCATCGTCTTCCAGTGCGCTGGTGACCGTGGTGCGTGAAGGGGCGTCGATAATCGCGCTGTTCACCATGATGTTCTACTACAGCTGGCAGCTGTCGGTGATCCTGATCGTACTGGCCCCTATTGTCTCTATTGCTATCCGCATCGTTTCCAAACGCTTCCGTAATATCAGTAAAAACATGCAGAACACCATGGGGCAGGTGACGACCAGCGCGGAGCAGATGCTTAAAGGTCATAAGGAAGTGCTGATTTTTGGCGGCCAGCAGGTTGAAACCGATCGCTTCAATTCGGTCAGCAATCGCATGCGCCAGCAGGGCATGAAACTGGTTTCTGCTTCCTCTATCTCTGATCCTATCATTCAGTTGATCGCGTCGCTGGCACTGGCCTTCGTGCTGTATGCCGCCAGCTTCCCCAGCGTTATGGCTACTCTGACTGCCGGTACCATCACCGTGGTGTTCTCTTCGATGATCGCCCTGATGCGCCCGCTGAAGTCACTGACCAACGTCAACGCCCAGTTCCAGCGTGGGATGGCGGCGTGCCAGACCTTATTCTCGATTTTGGATATGGAACAAGAAAAAGATACCGGCACCCGTGAAGTTGCACGTGCGAAGGGCGATATCGAATTCCGTAATGTCACTTTCTACTACCCAGGGAAAGAAACGCCTGCGCTGCGCGATATCAATCTGAGCATTTCAGAAGGTAAGACGGTGGCTCTGGTAGGGCGTTCTGGTTCGGGCAAATCGACGATCGCCAATCTGCTGACCCGTTTTTATGACGTCCAGAAAGGCGAGATCCTGATGGATGGTCATGATCTGCGCGAGTATACACTAGCGTCGCTACGTGATCAGGTAGCGCTGGTTTCGCAAAACGTGCATTTGTTCAATGACACTATTGCCAACAATATCGCTTACGCGCGTGAAGAACGCTATAGCCGCGAAGAGATAGAGAATGCAGCTCGCATGGCCTATGCCATGGACTTCATTGAAAAAATGGAGAACGGTCTGGACACGGTGATCGGTGAGAACGGCGTAATGCTGTCCGGCGGTCAACGCCAGCGTATCGCTATAGCCCGCGCCTTGCTGCGTGACTGCCCGATACTGATCCTCGATGAAGCCACTTCGGCACTGGACACTGAATCGGAGCGTGCTATTCAGGCTGCGCTGGATGAGTTACAGAAAAACCGGACTTCACTGGTGATTGCGCACCGTCTGTCGACCATTGAGAAGGCTGATGAAATCCTGGTGGTTGAGGATGGCCGCATCGTTGAGCGTGGCGAACATGCTGAATTGATCGAAAAGCAGGGTACTTATGCCCAGCTTCATCGTATGCAGTTTGGTCAATAATGATCGAGCGCATCTGGTCAGGCAGCTCGCTGGTTTATTTGCTGCTGTTACCGCTGTCCTGGCTGTATGGCCTGGTCAGCGGCCTGATTCGGCTCAGCTACCGTTGCGGCCTGCGTAAAAGCTGGCGCGCACCGGTGCCGGTGGTGGTGGTGGGGAATCTCACTGCCGGTGGCAACGGCAAAACTCCGATGGTGATTTGGCTGGTGGAACAGTTGCAGCAGCGCGGATACCGGGTGGGCGTGGTTTCTCGCGGTTATGGTGGTAAAGCCGAGGCTTATCCGCTGTTACTTAACGCGAGCACGACCACCCAGCAGGCGGGCGATGAGCCGGTGCTGATTTTTCAGCGTACCGCTGCACCAGTGGCAATCTCACCCAAGCGTTGTGAAGCGGTTCAGGCGTTGCTTAAGCAGCAGCCACTTGATGTGGTGATTACCGATGACGGTCTGCAGCATTACGCTTTGCAGCGTGATTTTGAACTGGTGGTGATCGATGGCGTACGCCGCTTTGGTAATGGATGGTGGTTGCCGGCCGGCCCGATGCGCGAACGTGCTTCGCGGCTAAATAGCGTTGACGCCCTGATTGCCAACGGCGGTGTGGCTCAGCCGGGTGAGATCGCCATGCGGTTGCAGGCACGCGACGCGGTTAATGTTGCCAGCGGTGAGCGTCGGCCGGCAGTTGAACTGCCACATGTGGTAGCAATGGCCGGCATTGGTCATCCCCCACGCTTCTTCGCCACCTTGGAAAAGCTGGGTGTGGAGGTTGAAAAAGAAGTAGCATTTGCCGATCATCAGGAATACCAGCACGACCCCTTGGCGGCACTGGTATCTTCAGGGCAAACGTTGCTGATGACTGAGAAAGATGCGGTCAAATGCCGCGCTTTTGCCCAGCCCAATTGGTGGTATTTACCGGTTGATGCGGTACTTCCCACCGAACAGGCTGAGCAATTGCTGCACAGTATTGAAGCTCTGTTGAAAAAATAATTCAGACTGCCAGCGCGTGCAGCCCCAGTGCTTGCGCGCAGGCATCTATCGAACGCTGTTGCGTTTGCTGATATAACGCCAATTCATCAACCACTTCTGCACCCAACGCCAGTTCAAATGCCGCCCTGCTTGAGGCTGCGTTGTACTGCGTGTGCCCACTGTCGCCCAAATTCGATTGGAAAATGCCTGCGGCACTGACCGGCAGAAAATCCTCATAGACCAGCGGCTGGAAACGGATATATTCCTGAGCGATCAGCTGTTCCAACGTGCTGTGGTGATCCAGCGTTTCCTTGGCCGCCAGCCCACATTCGGTCGGGAAGTAGCGGAACCAAGCTAACTGTTGTTCGCGCAGGGTGGCATAGTCATCTGGAAACGCCTGAAAATTTTCTACCAGCAACTGGTTGTAGCGCTCAGCATTTTTTTCGCTCGGCGGGGCCTGCAAAGCATCATTGGTCGCCTGCAGCAAGCGATCGTACAGTGTACGGCCTTTGGTTGTCAGTGCCACTCCGCGCTGTTCAATTTCGCCGAAGCGTGCAGTGTGATGCCCGGCTACGGCGCTACCATCATGTTCAACAAAATCAACGTTCTCTTCCAGCGCTTTAAAACTGGTTTGGCGCAGCAGGATCGGGCGGCGACGTGGCGGCGGGCCTTCAATCACGGCTTTGGGGGTGATACCCCGGCCGGGCATGGCTTGCTGGACCCGATCGATATCAAGAGTGCGGGGTGTCAAATGGTTAATGTGCGGGCCTTTAAAGGCCACGACATCGGCGATCAAGCGGTGCTGGTCGTGCAACTGTTGATATTCGGCGGCGCTGACCGTTGCCCGACTGTGCCAACGGAAGGTTTCCAGCGCCTGTTCGACAAATTCATTTGCCTGGCTGTCATCCAGCCCACCCTGAGCTTCCTGCAATACGATCAGCTCCAGTGCCCGTTCGGTAAAGATACGGCGACGAGCCAACAGGCGTTGTGCAAGTTCGTGTAACTCTGGGTTTTCAATCAGCTCAAGCCGTAATAATGAGGTGAATACCCGAAATGGACTGATCTGCAGCGCATCTTCATGCACAGCCCGAAACGCGGTGGAGTGTACCGGAACACCTGCTACGGCCAGATCGTAGTAGCCGACCGGAGACATGCCCATCACATTAAACAGCCGCCGCAGGGTGGCCAATTCCTCTGAGGTGCCCACCCGAATCGCCCCATGACGTTCCATGGCCAGACGTTCGATTTCGCCGGTAATTTGTAATTGATGAGCCAGTGCGGCATCTTCGCGCAGAACCTGTCGGTTGGTTTCCGCCACCAACTCCAGTAAATCGCCATACAGAGGCACCTCGTTTTGGTACATTTCTGACATGGCGTGGGAGAATCTGGCGCGGATTTCATTCGGTGAGACGAACTGCTGGGCGGTCATGCGCATAGCTCCTTTATTCAGTATAATCTGAAAAATATCATTCTTGGCGGCAAAAGTGCTGGCTGAGAGGCCATTCGCCTTGTTTTCACCTCAAGTTTAGCTATGTCGATTAGGTTTTGTTATAGCTTGGGCAAGCATATTAGATTTTTATGCGTTAGCTCTCATTTGAACAGGAAATAACGGAAAATACGGCCGTCCGGAAGGCAATGACGCCAAGCGATTCTCGTAAAAAAAGATAAATAAATCCATTAGCAATCATAGGTATAAAAACAAATGTGGCCTTATGATAAAAATAAGGCAATAAACCTCTTGTGCAAAAGATAGATTTATGAGTAAATGCAAGTCGGCCTGTGATACAGACCTATTTATGTTCGAGTTTAGAGTTAAGCAGTTCCTCCAAAAACGTTATCATCTGATTCCGCTTCAAAGACGAACCTTCTAAGTATCTCCCATAAGTAATGTTTCTAAGAACGGCCAAAATTGCCTTATGGCAGGTTTTGTATATATATTTAAAAGGTAAATGAGTAATGTCTAAGAAGACGGGTCAAGTGAAGTGGTTCAATGAAAGCAAAGGTTTTGGTTTTATTGAACAGAACGACGGTGGTAAAGATGTATTCGTACACTTCTCTGCAATCGCGACCGACGGTTTCAAAACTTTGGCTGAAGGCCAGCGTGTTGAGTACACCGTAGAAGACAGCCAGCGCGGGCCGGCTGCCGCTAACGTTGTTGCTCTGTAAATAAACAGGGAATAACGTAAAGAGATATTAATACAACCATGATGACGCATTTACGCTGATTCATTGCGGAAGATATTAATTTCAACAAGCCCGCCAGAGTGCGGGTTTTTTATTTTTTGCTCACGAGAGGTTTCTTACGAAAAACTTTAGGATGGGCTGGTAGCGTCCAACAATAATAAAAATGACGTTGTTAAGGATGCTCAAGTAAAAGGATATAAGTTATGTTTAAAAATACTGTGTTACAAATGGGCCGTGTGAAATGGTTTGATCAGGCTGCAGGCTATGGTTTTATTTCACCGGTAGATGGTAGCGACGAAATTTATGTAAGCCGTCGTTCTATCGCCAATACTAAAAATAAATCGTTAAACGAAGGTCAGAACGTTGAGTTCTCGATCTATCGCAGCTCCCACGGGCTGTCAGCGGCAGACGTTATCGCGTTCTGACCCACCCCTTCCTCGCCAGTGCCGGTGCCGCCACCCCAAGCACTGGCGAAGATAAATCTCCCGATATCCACTACTATCAAGCGATTGCTCAATCACTTCGGATGTCAGGATGAACACCCCAGTTATTTCTCTTACTGCCGCCCGTGCGCTTCACCTCGCCGCACAGGGGCTGCTATCCCCGATGAAACGCAAAGCCAAACCCGATGACGTAGTTGCCGCTATTGGGCGTATGGGCTTACTGCAAATCGATACTATCAGTGTGGTCGCACGCAGTCCCTATCTGGTGTTGTTCAGCCGCCTGGGTGACTACCAGCCTGAATGGCTGGAGCAGGCATTGGCGAGCCGCCGGTTGTTCGAGTACTGGGCGCACGAGGCCTGTTTTTTACCCATCGAAGATTTTGGCCTGCTGCGTCACCGAATGCTGCAGCCACAAGGTATGGGTTGGAAGTACTCCGAAGCGTGGATGCAGGAACATCAGGTGGCAATAGACGCCCTGTTGCAACACATTGAAACCGGTGGGCCGGTACGCTCGGCGGATTTCAGCGCCGAGAAGAAGGGCAACAGCGGCTGGTGGGATTGGAAACCGGAAAAGCGCCATCTCGAAATCCTGTTCACCGCCGGCAAACTGATGGTAGCCGAACGGCGCAATTTCCATCGAGTTTACGACCTGACGGAAAGATTATTACCCCACTGGGATGATAGCCGGCATGCGTTACCTGTCGAAGATGCACGACAGGAAATGCTCCGCCGCAGCTGCCGTTACCTTGGGATCTTCAGAGCCGAATGGTTGGCGGATTACTACCGTCTGAAGCGGGTTGCGCCGAAGGCGCTACTGACATCGTTACAACAGCAGGGCGAAGTGCTGCCCGTGCTGATCGAGGGTTTGGACGGGGAGTTTTACGTGCACCATTCGCTGTCGGCAGAGCTAAAGCTGGCAGAGCAAGGGGCGTTAAAATCCACCGTGACCACGTTGCTTTCTCCGTTCGATCCGGTGGTTTGGGATCGCCGCCGTGCGCTGGAACTGTTCAATTTTGATTACCGGCTGGAGTGTTACACGCCGAAAGAGAAACGGCAGTATGGCTACTTTACATTGCCGGTGTTGCAGCGTGGCGAACTGATTGGCCGTATTGATGCAAAAATGCATCGCCGACAGGGCATTTTCGAAATTATCAGCTTTCATCCACTGGCGAAGGTTCGCTTCGGTAAACAACGCGTGCAGGATATTCGGCAAGCAATAACCCGCAGTGCAAAATGGCATGGTGCCAAACAGGTTACTTTGGGTGATATTCCGGCAGCGTTGGCCACCGAGTGGGGGGCAGGTTGGGAAGTGGAATAACGAACGGCGTTGTCGGCTTGGGTAAAACGAATGTTCAGCGCCGCTCGTTACAATGGGGGCCTTAGTTGCTGAAGTTGGCAAACAGGGCGATGATTTTGTGAAGACGTTTGATCATATTAACTGTCTTTTTGTGACTTGCATCACAAAATTCTACGCCTGAGCCGGGGGCAATTCAATCCCCTCGGCAGATTAAAATGCAGCGACAAAACAGCCGGTGATTAACCTGGCGCATAGCGTTATGCTATCCTCACGCACTTTCCTTACGTTAAATCTCCACCCTGGAGGAAGCATGGATCACCGTTTACTCGAAATCGTTGCCTGCCCGGTCTGCAACGGTAAGCTTTATTTCAATAAAGAAAACCAGGAATTGGTCTGCAAAGTGGATGGCCTGGCCTATCCGCTGCGTGACGGCATTCCCGTCCTGTTGGAAAATGAAGCGCGAGCGCTGTCATTGGATGAGAAACACGCATGAGTTTTATCGCTATTATTCCAGCCCGTTACGCATCAACCCGTTTACCGGGTAAACCCCTGGCCGATATCCACGGTAAGCCGATGGTGGTGCACGTAATGGAGCGTGCGCGCGAGTCGGGGGCTAGCCGCGTTATCGTCGCGACCGATCATCCGGCGGTGGCCGAAGCGGTCAAAGCGGCAGGCGGTGAAGTCTGCATGACCCGGGCCGATCACAATTCCGGCACCGAGCGTTTGGCCGAGGTGATCGAGCACTATGGTTTCGCTGATGACGAAATCATCGTGAATGTCCAGGGTGACGAGCCATTGATCCCACCGGTAATTGTGCGCCAGGTGGCTGAAAATCTGGCGGGAAGTCAGGCCGGTATGGCCACCCTGGCGGTGCCGATCGAAAGCGCAGAAGAAGCCTTTAACCCCAATGCGGTCAAAGTAGTGATGGATGCGCAGGGTTATGCGCTCTATTTCTCGCGCGCCACCATTCCGTGGGATCGCGAACGTTTTGCCCAATCCAAAGAAAACATCGGCAACAGCCTGTTGCGCCACATCGGCATTTACGCCTATCGCGCCGGTTTTGTGCGTCGTTACGTTACCTGGGCGCCAAGCCAACTGGAGCAAATTGAGCTGCTGGAGCAGTTGCGGGTGCTGTGGTACGGCGAAAAAATCCACGTGGCGGTGGCCAAGGCGATGCCAACGGTGGGTGTTGACACGCCGGAAGACTTGCAGCGCGTGCGCGACAGTATCCAAGGCTGAGTATTGAACGCCGGCGCTTCACGCAATGCGCCGGCGATATGGTTTCCCTTCTTATATCCCCATTTTGTTGATCTGTGTTGAAGAATTTTTATGCTTCCCGTTCGATGATGTCAGCGTCTCTTCTTTTTCTCTTGAGGCCATTTTCTTATGGAGCAGTTACGCGCCGAACTGAGTATTGTGCTGGGTGAGCCCATCAGCCGGCTGGAACGCGTCAGCGAACAACCTTATGCACACATGTATTCACTGTATGACCAACAGGGCCATGCTATTCCCCTGATGGCGAAAAGCTTTGTCTGTCAGGGCATTGCCCAGCAGGAAGCTTACAAGCTGTCGATGCTGTCGCGTGAAGGAGATATTCGCCTGCCGACGGTGTATGGCGTGGTCTATACCCACCAGGCTCCCTATAAAGAGATCTTGTTGATCGAGCGTTTAAGGGGCGTGTCGGTGGAAGCGCCGACGCGTACGCCGAACCGCTGGAATACCCTGATGGAGCAGATTGTCGATGGCGTATTGGCCTGGCACCGCATTGACAGTCACGGCTGTGTTGGCACGGTAGACAGCACCCAAGAGAACGACTGGTTCTGTTGGTATCAACAGCGGGTCGAAGTGCTGTGGTCAACGCTGGGTAATCTCAACTCGCCGCAGCTGACGATGGCGGATCGCCGTTTGTTGTACCGCACGCGCGAAGCCCTGACCCATTTTTTTGTCGGTTTCGACGATCCCTGCGTGCTGGTACACGGTAACTTATCGCTGCGCAGCATGCTGAAAGATCCGAAAAGCGATCAACTGCTGGCGATGCTCAACCCGGGAATGATGCTGTGGGCGCCGCGTGAATATGAGTTGTTCAGGTTGTGTGAGGCGGGAATGCCGAGCCAGTTGCTGTTCTATTATTTGCAACGGGCACCGGTAGCGGAATCTTTCCTGATGCGCCGTTGGTTGTATGTGGTGTGGGAAGCGGTAGGGCGGTTGATTCATACCGGCAAACTGGAGCGGCAGCCGTTTGACTATGCGTCCAAACAACTGCTGCCCTGGCTTGCCGGTTAACCCGGCTAGTCGACAGAAACCTCATCGGCCCCTTTCAGCCATTGCCACAGGCTGCCTAACGTTTCATACCAGGCGCGCTCGCTGTGGCCAAGGAACATCGCCGACGGTACCACGCGATCCCAGATATTCAACCGCGAGCTGATGGCCAACTGATTGGCCGGTGCCGGGATCGGGTGCAGCCCCTTGGCTTCAAAGAAGCGCATGGCCCGCGGCAAATGGTTGGCTGAAGTCACCAGAATAAACGGCTGCTGGCCAACCAGCTTCGACACCTGCAATGCCTCCTGCTCGGTATCCATCGGGCGATCCAACAGGACAATGTCACTACCTGGTACTCCCAGACTTTCCGCCACCCGCGCCGCCGTTGCCGCGTTACTTAGCGTTTTCGGGCCTCCGGCACCGGTGAACACCATTTTCGCCCCGGGGTGAGCGAGATATAAGCGCACGCCTTCCGTGACTCGTGGCAGACTATTGCCGATCAAGTTGGAACTTGGCGCCCAATCCGGATTAAAGGTGTAGCCGCCACCCAACACCACGATATAATTCACCGGGTCATTGCCACGATAGGTGACATACTCAGATTCGATGGGACGCAGCAACCTGTCGGCCACTGGTTGCAGGCTGAAAAGCAGTAAAAACAGCCAGCTCAGCGTGAAAATGACCTTGCCGCTTTTTTGCCAACGGGTGAACCACAGCAGTAACAGCGCCAGTCCCATCAACAGCAACATCGCAGGTAACGGCATTAAAATAGCGCCAATGAACTTTTTCAGGTTAAACAGCATCAAAAATCAGGTCCTTTTGGGCGAAAAAACGACATCTCGGCACAATCAGGCCGCAAGAAGATTCATTCTAAGCCAGTCTGTGCCAAAATAGCAGGTTTGAATGGGCTGGCACTTTGCCCCAGCCGGATAAGATCAGCGGAGCCGTTGTCCATGCAGGATCGCAATTTTGACGATATTGCTGAAAAGTTTGCGCGTAATATTTACGGCACCACCAAAGGGAAAATCCGCCAGGCTGTGGTTTGGCAGGATCTGACCACGCTGTTGGCCCAGTTGCCGCAGCGGCCGCTGCGCATTCTGGATGCCGGCGGCGGCGAAGGCCATATGGCCTGCCAATTGGCAGAATTAGGACATCAGGTGTTGTTGTGCGATCTTTCTGGTGAGATGATCCAACGCGCCGCGTTGCTGGCAGAGCAGAAAGGTGTGAGCCAGAACATGCAATTCATACAAAGTTCAGCACAGGACATTGGTCAACACTTGGAACAGCCGGTTGATCTGATATTGTTCCATGCAGTGCTTGAATGGATCGCCGAACCTGAGGCCGCGCTGCAGGCGCTATTTAACTGTTTGCTGCCGGGCGGTGCGCTGTCATTGATGTTCTTTAACGCCAATGGCCTCTTGATGCGTAACGTGGTGTTGGGTAATTTCCAACTGGTGAACCCAGAGGTCAGAAGACGCAGAAAGCGTTCGTTGTCGCCGCAGTATCCACACAGCCCGCCGCAGGTGTATGGCTGGTTGGAGCAACTGGGCATGCGCATCAGCGGAAAAACCGGCGTGCGGGTGTTCCACGATTATCTGCAGAGCAGGCAGCTACAGACACAAAAATTTGAAGAGTTACTGGCGCTTGAACAGCACTATTGCCGGCAGGAGCCGTACGTGAGTTTGGGGCGCTATATTCACGTCATGGCGCATAAACCAAACCTGAAGGACGAACTATGAGTGAATTTTCCCAGACAGTACCCGAACTGGTCGCCTGGGCACGGAAAAATGATTTCTCTATTTCGCTCCCTACGGAGCGTCTCGCGTTTTTGCTTGCTATCGCCACGTTAAACGGCGAGCGGCTGGACGGCGAGATGAGCGAAGGTGAGCTGGTTGATGCATTTCGCCATGTCAGCAAGGGTTTCGAACAGACGCATGAAACGGTGGCCGTCCGCGCCAACAATGCGATTAATGACATGGTGCGCCAGCGCCTGTTAAACCGCTTTATCAGCGAACTGGCGGACGGTAACGCGATCTACCGTCTGACACCGCTGGGCATCGGTATCACCGATTACTATATCCGTCAGCGCGAATTCTCCACGCTGCGTCTGTCGATGCAGTTGTCGATCGTGGCGCAGGAGCTCAAACGCGCTGCCGACGCCGCCGATGAGGGCGGTGATGATTTCCACTGGCACCGTAATGTGTTTGCACCGCTGAAATATTCGGTGGCGGAAATCTTCGACAGTATCGATTTGACCCAGCGGATTATGGATGAACAACAGCAAGGCGTGAAGGACGACATCGCAGCATTGCTGAACAAGGACTGGCGTGCGGCGATCTCCAGCTGTGAGATGCTGCTGTCCGAAACTTCAGGCACCCTGCGTGAACTGCAAGATACGCTGGAGGCGGCGGGCGATAAACTGCAGGCCAACCTGCTGCGTATTCAGGATGCCACATTGGGCGGGGCAGAACTGGGCTTCGTCGACAAGCTGGTGTTTGATCTGCAAAGCAAGCTCGACCGCATTATCAGTTGGGGCCAGCAGGCGATTGACCTGTGGATTGGCTACGACCGCCACGTGCATAAATTTATCCGTACCGCGATCGACATGGACAAAAACCGGGTGTTTGCCCAGCGTTTGCGTCAGTCGGTGCAAAACTATTTCGACAATCCATGGACACTGACCCATGCCAACGCCGACCGTCTGCTGGATATGCGAGACGAAGAACTGGCGCTGCGCAGTGAGGAAGTGACCGGGGAACTGCCGCCGGATCTGGAGTTCGAAGAGTTCAGCGAAATCCGTGAACAGCTGGCGGCGATGATCGAACAGGCACTGAAGATTTATCAGGAACAACAGATGCCGCTCAACTTAGGGGCGGTAATGCGCGATTATCTGGCGCAATATCCGCGTGCTCGTCATTTCGACGTGGCACGTTTAGTGGTCGACCAGGCAGTGCGCCTTGGTGTGGCTGAAGCAGATTTTTCAGGGTTGCCGGCACAATGGCAGGCAATCAATGATTACGGAGCCAAGGTCCAGGCCCATGTCATCGACAAATATTGAACAAGTAATGCCAGTCAAGCTGGCCAAGGCATTGTCTAACGCGCTGTTCCCGGCGCTGGACAGCCAACTGCGTGCGGGTCGTCACATCGGTATCGATGAACTGGACAACCACGCCTTCTTAATGGACTTCCAGGATGAACTGGAAGAATTTTACACCCGCTACAGCGTAGAGCTGATCCGTGCGCCAGAAGGTTTTTTCTATCTGCGCCCGCGCTCTACCACGCTGATCCCGCGTTCGGTGTTGTCTGAACTGGACATGATGGTGGGGAAAATCCTGTGCTATCTGTATCTCAGTCCAGAACGCCTGGCACATGAGGGTATTTTCAGCCAACAGGAGCTGTACGACGAGCTGCTGAGCCTGGCGGACGAGAACAAATTGCTGAAGTTCGTTAATCAGCGTTCTACCGGCTCGGATCTTGATCGTCAGAAGCTACACGAGAAAGTGCGTACTTCACTGAACCGTCTGCGTCGTTTGGGCATGGTCTATTTCATGGGCAACGACAGCAGCAAGTTCCGTATCACCGAGGCGGTGTTCCGCTTTGGCGCCGACGTGCGCAGCGGTGACGACCCGCGTGAAGCGCAGTTGCGTATGATCCGCGACGGCGAAGCAATGCCGGTTGAAAACAGCCTGTTGCTGAATGATGAGAGCGATGCGGAAGATTCGCCGCTTGATACCACACCAGACAGTGCAGAGGATGAACAGGAATGATTGAACGCGGTAAATTTCGCTCGCTGACGCTGGTTAACTGGAACGGCTTCTTTGCCCGCACCTTTGATCTGGATGAGCTGGTGACCACGCTGTCCGGCGGTAACGGGGCAGGGAAATCCACCACTATGGCGGCCTTCGTCACTGCGTTGATCCCCGACTTGACGCTGTTGCACTTTCGTAACACCACCGAAGCCGGCGCCACCAGTGGCTCGCGCGACAAGGGCCTGCACGGTAAGCTGCGCGCCGGGGTGTGTTATTCGACTCTCGACGTGCTCAACTCGCGTCACCAGCGTGTGGTGGTGGGTGTTCGTTTGCAGCAGGTCGCCGGCCGTGACCGCAAGGTAGACATCAAGCCGTTCGTTATCCAGGGCCTGCCGACTGCCGTGCAGCCGACGGAGCTTTTGACCCAAACGGTGGGTGAGCGCCAGGCGCGTGTATTGTCGCTGCAAGAACTGAAAGATCGCGTTGAAGAGATGGAAGGGGTGCAGTTCAAGCAGTTTAACTCCATTACCGATTACCACTCATTAATGTTCGATCTGGGCGTGATCCCAAAACGCCTGCGTTCATCGTCCGATCGCAGCAAGTTCTACCGCCTGATCGAAGCTTCGCTGTACGGCGGTATCTCCAGCGCCATCACTCGCTCGCTGCGCGACTACCTGTTGCCGGAAAACAGCGGCGTGCGCAAGGCATTCCAGGATATGGAAGCGGCGCTGCGTGAAAACCGCATGACGCTGGAAGCGATCCGCGTTACCCAATCCGACCGTGACCTGTTCAAACATCTGATTTCCGAGGCCACGTCTTACGTGGCGGCGGACTACATGCGCCATGCCAATGAGCGACGCATTCATTTGGACGGAGCACTGGCGCTGCGCAACGATCTGCTGGGTAGCCGCAAACAGTTGGCCGCCGAGCAATACCGCCATGTTGAAATGGCGCGTGAACTGGCAGAACAGAGCGGTGCAGAATCCGATCTGGAAACCGACTATCAGGCTGCCAGCGATCACCTGAATCTGGTTCAGACGGCAATGCGTCAGCAGGAAAAGATCGAGCGCTATGAAGGCGATCTGGAAGAGCTGACCTACCGACTGGAAGAACAGAATGAAGTGGTTGCGGAGGCCAGTGAACAGCAGGCCGAAAACGAAGCACGCGCCGAAGCGGCCGAACTGGAAGTGGATGAGCTGAAAAGCCAGCTTGCCGACTACCAGCAAGCGCTCGACGTGCAGCAGACCCGTGCCATTCAATATCAGCAGGCATTGCAAGCATTGGAACGCGCGCGCGCGCTGTGCCAATTGCCGGAACTGACTGCCGAAAATGCCGAGCATTGGCTGGATACATTCCAGGCGCGCGAGCAGGAAGCGACCGAAGCCTTGCTGATGCTGGAACAAAAACTGAGCGTGGCCGACGCCGCGCACGGCCAGTTTGAACAGGCTTATCAGCTGGTGGGTAAAATCGCCGGTCAGGTCAGCCGCAGTGAAGCCTGGCAGTGCGCGCGCGAATTGCTGCGTGACTGGCCATCACAGCAACACCTTGCCGAGCGCGTGCAGCCTTTGCGTATGCGTTTGAGCGAGCTGGAACAGCGTCTGCGCTCCCAGCAGGACGCCGAGCGTCTGCTGCAGGAGTTCTGCAAACGCCACGGCCAGCAGTATCAGCCGGACGAACTCGATGCTCTGCAACAAGAGCTGGAAGAGCGTCTGGAATCGCTGTCACAAAGCGTCAGCGATGCCGGCGAGCGTCGGATGGAAATGCGCCAGGAACTGGAGCAAATTCAGCAACGCATCCGCGAACTGACCACCCGTGCACCTGTCTGGTTGGCAGCGCAGGATTCGCTGAGTCAGCTTAGTGAGCAAAGCGGCGAAGCTCTTGAAAGCAGCCAGCAGGTGACTGAGTACATGCAGCAACTGCTGGAGCGCGAACGTGAAACTACCGTTGAGCGTGACGAAGTGGCTGCCGGTAAACGTGCCGTGGAAGCGCAGATCGAACGTCTCAGCCAGCCTGGCGGCGCCGAAGATCAGCGCCTGGTCACGCTGGCCGAACGTTTTGGTGGCGTGCTGCTGTCCGAAATCTACGACGACGTCACCATCGACGATGCCCCGTACTTCTCCGCCTTGTACGGCCCGTCGCGCCATGCGATTGTGGTGCCGGATCTGTCGTTGGTGCGCGAGATGCTGGAAGGTCTGGAAGACTGCCCGGAAGATCTGTATCTGATCGAGGGGGATCCGCAGTCGTTCGATGACAGCGTGTTCGCCGTCGAAGAACAAGACCGGGCGGTGTTGGTCAAAACCGCCGAACGTCAGTGGCGTTACTCCCGTTACCCGGCAGTGCCGTTGTTTGGCCGTGCCGCTCGTGAAAACCGCCTGGAAATACTGCATGCCGAGCGGGAAAAACTGGCAGAACGTTATGCCACGCTGTCGTTCGACGTGCAGAAAACCCAGCGTTCACATCAGGCCTTCAGCCGCTTTATCGGCAACCATCTGGCGGTGGCGTTTGACGCCGATCCGGAAGCCGAAATCCGTGGCCTCAACACCCGCCGCGGTGAAATCGAACGTGCTCTGAATAACCATGAAGCGCAGAACCAGCAGCAGCGCCAGCAGTACGATCAGGCGAAAGAGGGTATTTCAGCGCTGAACCGTCTGATGCCGCTGGTTTCATTGTTAAACGATGAAACCCTGCAGGATCGCGTGGAAGAAATCCGTGAAGAGCTGGAGGAGGCGCAGGATGCCGCGCGTCATATTCAGCAGCACGGCGTTTCCCTGACCAAACTTGAGCCGCTGTTGTCGGTGCTGCAGAGCGATCCGCAGCAACATGAACAGCTGCAACAGGACTACTCTCAGGCGCAGAGCGTGCAGCGTCAGGCCAAACAGCAGGCGTTTGCCCTGATTGAAGTGGTGCAGCGTCGTGCACACTTTAGCTATACCGATTCCGCCGGTATGCAAAATGCCAACAACGATCTGAACGACAAGCTGCGCCAGCGTCTGGAGCATGCGGAAGCGGAACGTACCCGTGCCCGTGAGCAACTGCGCCAGTATCAAACCCAGTTTACCCAGTACAGTCAGGTGTTGGCATCGCTGAAAAGTTCGTATGACGCCAAGCGCGACATGCTGAAAGAACTGAGCCAGGAACTGGTAGACATCGGCGTACAGGCGGATGCCAATGCCGAAGCCCGCGCGCGCACTCGTCGTGATGAATTGCATACGGGTCTGAGCACCAACCGTGCACGCCGTAACCAGTTGGAAAAACAGCTGACCTTCTGCGAAGCGGAAATGGACGGTCTGCAGAAGAAACTGCGCAAGCTGGAGCGTGATTATTATCAGCTGCGTGAGCAGGTGGTTACCGCCAAAGCAGGCTGGTGCGCAGTGATGCGCCTGGTGAAAGACAACGGGGTTGAACGTCGTCTGCATCGCCGTGAGCTGGCTTATATGGACGGAGACGAGCTGCGCTCAATGTCGGATAAGGCGCTCGGTGCGTTGCGTCTGGCGGTATCGGACAACGAACACCTGCGCGACGTACTGCGCCTGTCGGAAGATCCGAAGCGTCCGGAACGCAAGATCCAATTCTATATTGCGGTTTATCAGCATCTGCGTGAGCGTATTCGTCAGGATATCATTCGCACCGACGATCCGGTTGAGGCCATCGAACAGATGGAGATCGAACTGGGCCGTCTGACCGAAGAGCTGACCGCGCGTGAGCAGAAGCTGGCGATCAGTTCCAAGAGCGTGGCGAACATCATTCGCAAAACCATCCAGCGCGAACAGAACCGTATCCGTATGCTCAATCAGGGCCTGCAGGCGGTTTCCTTCGGTCAGGTGAAGAGCGTGCGCTTGAACGTCAACGTGCGCGAAGCACATGCGACCCTGTTGGACGTGCTCTCCGAGCAGCAGGAACAACATCAGGATCTGTTCAACAGCAACCGACTGACCTTCTCAGAGGCGCTGGCCAAGCTGTATCAGCGCCTGAACCCGCAGATTGATATGGGGCAGCGCACGCCACAGACCATTGGTGAAGAGTTGCTGGATTACCGTAACTACCTGGAGCTGGAAGTGGAAGTCTTCCGCGGCTCTGACGGTTGGTTGCGTGCCGAGAGTGGTGCGTTGTCTACCGGGGAAGCGATCGGTACCGGGATGTCGATTCTGGTGATGGTGGTACAGAGCTGGGAAGAAGAGTCGCGCCGTCTGCGTGGCAAAGATATCTCCCCATGCCGGCTGTTGTTCCTCGATGAAGCGGCGCGTCTGGATGCTAAATCCATCGCCACGCTGTTTGAGCTGTGCGATCGTCTGGAAATGCAGCTGATCATCGCGGCACCGGAGAATATCAGCCCGGAAAAAGGCACGACTTATAAGCTGGTGCGTAAAGTGTTCCAGAACCATGAACACGTACACGTCGTAGGGCTGCGTGGTTTCGCTAACGAACCCCCGGCACTGGGTGTTACTGCGGCGGAAACGCCGTAAAAATGAAAAAAGCCCGCTAATAATCTGAAAATAGCCGCCCTGGGGTGGCTATTTTTTTGTGCGAGTGGATGATGGTCGTGCTTTTTTCTGCGCGGGAAACCGAGTAGCCTGAGGAAATACAGTTATTCATAAGTGCCAAAAGGCAAAATGGCTTTTCTGTTCGTATACTGAAACTAATAAGCTGTCTTGGTTATATTTTTTGTGAGCATACAGGGGGCAATGGATGTTGCTTAGAAATGGAAACACTGTACGGCGGCTGGCGTTAAGTTGCGCAATCGCATGTGGTCTTGCGTCGTCGTTACCCGTATGGGCAACCGTTCCTGCGTTTCCGGTAGCGTCATCCGGCATGTCAGTGGCGCAAAGCCGTTCGGAAATACTGGCGGCATTGCCGAAAGGCATCACACCCTATTATCTTTCGACGCTGGCTCCTTTATATGCAGCGAACCGGATGCAATTGATGTGGCAGGATCGCGAAGCGGTTCAGCAATTCCAGCAGCAACTGGCCGAATTGGCGATGTCCGGCGTACAGCCACAGTTTACCCAATGGGTAAAATTGCTGACTAATCCAGCCATTACTGACGTGGCGCGTGATGTGGTGCTGTCGGATGCGATGCTGGGGTATTTACAGTTCGTTTCGTCCATCGGGGCCAACGGAAATAATTGGCTGTACAGCAATATTCCCTACAAGCTCGGTTTGCCGCCCAATACGGTAACTAACCAGTGGCAGTTGGCGGTGCGTCAGGGCAAGACTCTGGCTTATGTCAACAAGCTGGCACCACAGCATCCTCAATACGCCAAGATGCATCAGGCCCTGCGGGACATGCTGGCCGACGGACGTCCGTGGCCGCAGATGGCCAATGGCCCAAGCCTGCGTCCGGATCAACTGAGTAATGACATCCCAGCTTTGCGTGAGATCCTGGCGCGTAACGGCATGCTCACCACCTCTACGGCACCGGTGGAAGCGCAGGATCCCCCTGCGGTATTGACCGGCTCGCGCAACGAGCCCGACGATGGTGGCCTGTCGGTTGATGAAGAAAAAAATCGTGAGAGCCAGAGTGCCGTGGTCAGTCCGGCCGCCGCGCCGGTAAAAGATCTGGCTCCTTCACCGCAATCGCCATTTTCGCAGCAACCGGAAAGCCCGGTTACCGTCACCGATAATCGCTATACCCCCGATCTGGTCGAAGGCGTTAAGCGTTTCCAGAAATGGCAGGGGCTGAGTGCGGACGGAGTGATCGGCGTGCGCACTCGCGAATGGCTTAACGTGACGCCGCAAATGCGGGCCTCATTATTAGCGCTGAATATCCAGCGTTTACGTATTCTGCCTGGCCGTGTCGATAACGGTATTATGGTTAATATTCCCAACTACTCGTTGACCTACTATCAGAACGGTAATGAAGTGCTCTCTTCGCGGGTGATCGTCGGTCGGCCTAGCCGCAAGACGCCGTTGATGAGCAGTGCGCTGAACAATGTGGTGGTTAATCCGCCCTGGAACGTGCCGACTACGTTGGTACGTGAAGATATCGTGCCGAAGGCGATGCGTGACGGTAACTACTTCCAGAAGCATGGCTATACCGTGCTTTCCGGCTGGAGCAACGATGCCGAGGTGATCAATCCGGCGATGATCGACTGGAACATGGTCTCCGCCCGTAATTTCCCCTACCGGATCCGTCAGGCTCCGGGGGCTACCAACTCGCTGGGGCGTTTTAAGTTCAACATGCCGAGTTCGGACGCTATCTATCTGCACGATACGCCTAACCATAATCTGTTCCAAAAGGACATCCGTGCCTTAAGCTCCGGCTGCGTGCGAGTCAACAAGGCATCGGATTTGGCGAATATGCTGTTGCAGGATGCCGGTTGGAATAACAGCCGTGTTTCATCCACCCTTAAACAAGGGAATACTACCTTCGTAAATATCCGTCAGCATATTCCGGTTAAATTGTATTATTTAACGGCCTGGGTCTCTGATGATGGAAAGCCACAATTCCGTACAGATATTTACAATTATGATGATACGGTGAGATCGGGTGCACAAATTTTGGCTCAGGCCGAAAAATTAATGCAATAAATGCAGTAATTATAAATAAATAACGGTCTGAATATCGGACCATGATGCAGGCACTCATTGCGTGAGTGCCTGCAAACCGCGGGACATCACGGGTTGACTCAGCCAGTGTGGGCGGTTATGGTTCGGGCAGTGCGCTGTTTTGTGCATATATTTTGATATTCTTGCCGGGTTTAACGGAAACATGGACAAAATTGATCATCATCGCCGTAAATGGCTGGCGTTAGGTAGCGCCGCTGTGGGCATAGCGCTGCTCCCTGGGCAAGCCTTTGCCAGTCTTTCTACTTCACGCCCCCGTATTCTGGTTGTAAATAACATGCATACGGGCGAATCGTTGAAAGCCGAATTCTTCGACGGTAAGGGATATAATAAAGACGAATTAGTCCGTCTTAATCATCTCTTCCGTGATTATCGCGCCAATAAGATTAAGTCGATCGACCCTCGTTTGTTTGATCATCTCTATCGCCTGCAAGGCCTGCTGGGTACCAACAAACCGGTACAGTTGGTGTCAGGCTATCGCTCGCTGGATACCAACAATGAGCTGCGTGAGCGCAGTCGCGGTGTGGCTAAGCACAGCTACCACACCAAGGGGCAGGCGATGGACTTCCATATTGAAGGCATCCAGTTGAGTAATATCCGCAAAGCGGCGTTAAAAATGAGCGCCGGTGGTGTAGGATATTACCCACGTAGCAACTTTGTACACATCGATACCGGCCCGGTGCGGACCTGGTAATCGCTGTGCACCATAAGTGAGTAGCGCCAGCCCGCCAGGGTATGGCGCTGTTGTCGTTGGAGCCTTATGAAATACCACATTATTCCCGTTACCGCTTTTAGTCAGAACTGCAGCCTGATCTGGTGTGAGAGCACCCGGCAGGCGGCGTTGATCGATCCCGGTGGCGAACCAGAGAAACTGAAGGCCGAAATAGCCAGGCAGGGCGTAACGGTTACGCAGATCCTGTTGACCCATGGTCATCTCGATCATGTTGGTGCAGCGGCTGAGCTGGCTGAGCATTACCAGGTGCCGATCTACGGCCCGGATAAAAAAGACGCCTTCTGGCTGGACGGCCTGCCTGCGCAGAGCCGGATGTTTGGGCTGGATGAGTGCGCACCGCTGACGCCGACCCAATGGCTGGAAGAAGGGGATAGCGTGCAGGTGGGTGAGATGACGCTCAAGGTGCTGCATTGCCCCGGTCATACTCCTGGCCATATCGTGTTTATTAATGAGCAGGCGCGATTGGCGCTGGTGGGCGACGTGCTATTTAATGGCGGCGTTGGGCGCAGTGATTTCCCACAAGGCGATCACCAGGCGTTGATCAACTCGATCCGAACCAAGCTATTGCCGCAGGGTGATGACATGGCGTTCATTCCAGGCCATGGGCCGATGTCTACCTTCGGCCAGGAACGTGAAACCAACCCGTTCCTGCGTGAAGAACCAGCCATCTGGTAAGGTTATTTCCGGCAGAAATAATTAAGGGGCGCATTGAGCGCCCCTTTTGCTATGTGTCGCGCGACGGTTTTACAGCACGGCGACGATGGCTTCGCATAACGGCGCCATATTGTCCGGTGTCATGCCGGCGACGTTAACGCGGCCTGAGTTAACGGCGTAGACGCCAAACTCATCACGCAGGCGCAGTACCTGTTCTTTGGTCAGCCCGCTGAACGAGAACATACCGTTCTGATTGATGATGAAGCTAAAGTCCTGCTCAGCGCCTTTCTCCTGCAGGGTATTCACGAACAGCTGACGCATACGGTGAATGCGTTGACGCATGTCAGTCAGTTCCTGCTCCCACAGCGCACGTAGTGCGTCGTCACCCAGGATGGTCGCTACAATGGCAGCGCCGTGTGACGGTGGGTTGGAGTAGTTGGCACGAATGGCGGCTTTAACCTGGCTGAAGGCGCGATCGGCGGTCTCTGCATCCGCGGCAACCACAGTACAGGCACCCACACGTTCGTTGTAAAGACCGAAGTTCTTCGAGTAAGAACTGGCAACGATCAGTTCCTGGTGTTTGGCGGCAAAAATACGCAGGCCCTGAGCATCTTCCTCCAGTCCTTTCGCGAAACCCTGGTAAGCGAAGTCAAACAGCGGCAACCAGCCGTTAGCCACAGACAGCTCGGCCAACTGGGCCCATTGCTCCGCCGTTGGGTCAATACCGGTTGGGTTATGGCAGCAGCCGTGGAACAGTACCACATCGCCCGCCTGAGCCTGTTTCAGGCTGTTCAGCAGGCCATCGAAGTCCAGCGCATGATTGGCGGCGTCGTAGTAGTCATATTCCAGCACTTCCAGACCGACAGCCCCGAACACGTTGTTGTGGTTAGGCCAGCTTGGGTTGCTGATCCAGATGCGTTTTGCGCTGGTCTGGTTGGCGATGAAGTCAGCTGCTACACGCAGAGCGCCGGTGCCACCAGGAGTTTGTGCGGTGCGCGCACGCTTGTCGGCGATGATTGGGCTTTGTTTGCCGAACAGCAACTCTTGCGTGCAGTTGGCGAACGCCGGGATGCCTTCAATGCCGAGATAGTTTTTGGTGGTTTCATTTTCCAGCAGATACTGCTCAGCTTTTTTAACGCTGGTCAGCACCGGAGTCTTACCGGTTTCATCTTTATAAACCCCAATCCCCAGGTTGATTTTGTTAGGGCGGGCGTCGGCGCGGAAAATGTCGGTCAGACCCAGGATCGGATCGGCAGGTGCAGCAGTGATTTTTTCAAACATGTCAGGTGCTTCCATGGCTCGGAGTTAAGCAGACAGAAGCATCAGGGTAGCGCCAGTTATGCCCTTTGCCAACCGTTTGCGAGAAAAACACCTCGATCTTGTGAAGGACGCATATTCAGCATAAAAAATGAGGGGGAAGGGGGATTTGGCAGGATAAAAATTTAGGGGAACATAAAAACAAAAACAGGGCCGAAGCCCTGTTTTTTAACTTGTCCGACGGTGAACCGCCGTTAAGTGTGACAACTTAGAACTGGTAAACCAGGCCAACACCAACGATGTCGTCGGTAGCAGTGCCAGTGGCTTTGGTGAATTCGTTGTCGTCCAGCAGGTTGATTTTGTAATCAACATAGGTAGACATGTTTTTGTTGAAGTAGTAAGTGGTACCAACAGAAACATATTTAACCAGATCCTGGTCAGAACCGGCGCCCGGGACGTTCAGGTTCTTGCCTTTAGACTGCAGGTAAGATACTTCTGGACGCAGGCCGAAGTCGAACTGGTACTGTGCAGTCACTTCGAAGTTCTGAGTTTTGCTGGCGAAACCGCCGCAATCGGTAGACGCATTACAGGTTGAGCTGAAGTTGCCGCCGCCGTATGGGGTCATGTTGCGGGTTTCAGAGTACATGGTAGCCAGGTAAACGTTGTTCGCGTCGTATTTAGCACCAACGGTCCATGCATCAGCCTTGTCACCACGTTCGTTAGAACGCAGTTTCTGATCGTCGGTACGGTTGGAAGAAGCATATGCAGCACCTACGCTGATACCTTCGCCGATGTCATAAGTTGAAGACAGGCCCCAACCGTCGCCGTTTTGTTTCTTAACGTCACGGCCGTCGTTCTGGTTTTTGCCCTGGTACTGAACGGCGAAGTTCAGACCGTCAACCAGACCGAAGAAGTTGTTGTTACGGTAAGTAGCAACGCCGTTGGTACGGCCAGTCATGAAGTTGTCAGTAACAGTGTAAGTATCGCCACCGAACTCTGGCAGCATATCTGTCCAGCCTTCCACGTCGTACAGTACGCCGTAGTTACGGCCGTAGTCGAATGAACCGTAGTCAGCGAATTTCAGACCTGCGAAGCCCAGACGAGTCTTGGTGCCTTCGGTGCCTTGAGATTCAGAGTGGTTAGCTTGAACGTTGTATTCCCACTGGCCGTAACCGGTCAGTTGGTCAGTAATCTGGGTTTCACCTTTGAAGCCGAAACGAACATAGGTCTGATCGCCATCATTGCCTTTGTCGTCTGAGAAGTAGTGCAGACCGTCAACTTTACCGTACAGATCCAGTTTGTTGCCGTCTTTGTTATAAATTTCAGCAGCGTTTGCTGCACCAGCTGCTAACAGAGCTGGGATTACCACTGCAAGAATGTTGCGCTTCATCATTATATTACCCTCATTGGTGTTATTCGGACACCTTTGCCACTGCCGCCAATAATTCTTTTGAACTATTGTTGATAGATTGGTGTCGTCCTGTGTCTGCACGCAGTGTTCCATTCGTCGCCGGGTTAATCTAGAACGAAAATGCTACCAATGTCCTAATGAGGTTTCAAAAAGAAAGTATTTGTAACAATATGTAATATTCAGGGAACTTTGTGACGTGCGTCAATATTAAAAAATGCGAAAGGCCAGCAAAGCTGGCCTTGGTTTTGTAACTAAATTAATTAGAAAATGGATTATCTGATTAATTAAAAGCTTGCATTACGTGGCGTACGTGGGAATGGAATAACATCACGCACGTTTTGCACACCGGTCACATAGGCGATTAAACGCTCAAAGCCCAAACCGAAGCCGGCATGTGGCACGGTGCCGTAACGACGCAGGTCACGGTACCACCAGTAGTCTTCTTTATTCAGACCCATGGCTTCCAGACGCTGATCCAACACGTCCAGACGTTCTTCACGCTGAGCGCCGCCGATGATCTCGCCGATGCCCGGGGCCAGCACGTCCATCGCCGCAACGGTTTTGCCGTCTTCGTTCATACGCATATAGAAAGCTTTGATGTCTTTCGGGTAGTTTTTCACTACCACTGGCGCTTTGAAGTGTTTCTCGGCCAGATAACGCTCATGCTCGGAAGACAGGTCGATACCCCAGGAAACCGGGTTTTCGAATGTCTGGCCGGAGGCGATCAGGATTTCCACCGCTTCGGTGTAATCAACCTGAGCAAAATCAGAAGAAACAAAACGCTGCAGGCGATCAATCGCATCTTTGTCTACGCGCTCGGCGAAGAACTGCATGTCATCCATACGCTCGTTCAACACGGCCTGGAATACATACTTCAGCATTTTTTCCGCCAACTCGGCGATGTCTTCGAGGTCGGCAAATGCCACTTCCGGTTCGATCATCCAAAATTCCGCCAGATGGCGGCTGGTGTTGGAGTTCTCGGCACGGAACGTTGGGCCGAAAGTGTAAATTTTCGACAGCGCACAGGCATAGGTCTCGCCGTTCAACTGACCGGAAACGGTCAGGAAGGCTTCTTTACCGAAAAAGTCTTCGCTGAAATCGACAGCGCCCTTATCGGTACGTGGCAGGTTTTCCAGATCCAGCGTCGAAACGCGGAACATTTCACCGGCGCCTTCGGTATCGGAGGCGGTGATCAGCGGAGTGGAAACCCAGAAGAAGCCGTTCTCATGATAGAAACGGTGAATGGCCTGCGCCAGCGTATGACGTACGCGAGCAACGGCACCGATCAGGTTGGTGCGTGGGCGCAGGTGAGCGACCTCGCGCAAATATTCGATGCTGTGGCGTTTGGCCGCCATTGGGTAAGTGTCCGGATCGTCAACCCAGCCCACCACTTTAATCGCGGTGGCCTGCAGTTCGAAACTTTGGCCATCGCCAGGAGAAGCCACCACTTTGCCGGTGACTTCAATTGAACAGCCCGTGGTCAGATGCAGCACTTCATCCTGATAATTCGGCAGAGAATTATTAACGACGGCCTGTAACGGATCAAAGCAGGAACCGTCATAGACGGCCAGGAAGGAGATACCGGCTTTAGAATCTCTCCGGGTACGCACCCAACCGCGTACGGTGACTTCACTGTCAACCGCAGCACGGCCTTGCAGTACGTCGACTACAGGCACAACGCTCATAGATTTCTCTCTTTAATAATTTGGTTTAGAAATAGCTTACAACCCAAGAATATGGGGATGTTGCTATGTTACTTGCCGCGGTGCAGAGCACAAGTAGAAATCGCCGGATTGGTGCAACATTTATTGGGGCTGCGTGAAAAGGGGGCTGCGGGAAGTGTCTTATAAAGAAGAAAAAAGCCGGCGTGAAGATTTCAGCCGGCTTTTTAGCGTTTTCAGAGCGGGGGGGGGCTTAGCTCGCTTTTTTCACCAGTGGCAGATCGAAGGCCTTACGCAACGCTTTGACAAAGGCCTGATCCTGGCAGATGGTTTTGCCTGGGCTGTCGGAGAGTTTAGCAACCGGTTTGCCTTTGCATTCGACCAGCTTGATAACGATGTTCAGCGGTTTGACCCCGGGTATATCGCAGGTCAGACGCGTGCCTATGCCGAATACCAGATTGATGCGCTGGTAGAAGTGACGGTAAAGCGCCAGCGCTTTGTCCAGATCCAGGTTATCGGAGAACACCAGCGTTTTGCTCATCGGATCGATACCCAGCTTCTGGTAATGCGCGATGGCTTTCTCGCCCCATTCGAACGGGTCGCCAGAATCGTGGCGCAGACCCTGATAGCGTTGGGCAAACTGCGGGCCAAAATCACGCAGGAAGGCATCCATGGTGATGCAGTCGGTCAGGGCAATGCCGAGTTGATCCGGGTATTCATCCAGCCAGGCCTGCAATGCGGCTCGCTGGCTGTTGGCCAGCACCGGGCTGATCTGCTGATGTGCCTGGAACCATTCATGGGCCTGGGTACCGACCGGCGCAAGGCCAAGCTGATGTGCCAGATCGTAATTGCTGGTGCCCACCAGATACGGGAATTCGTTTTTCAGCGTGCTAACGATAGCCTGCTGTACCGCCTGCGAAAAACGACGACGGGTGCCGAAGTCCATCAGCTTAAAGCGCGAAATATCCACGTCGGCACTCATGGCTTTAAACTGTGCAAGCTTGTTGCGCAGGTGGGCTACTGCCATGTCCGGTGTGACATCCGGTGAACGATGGCGATGTACCACTTCGCTAATTACCGCCAGCAGTGGGACTTCCCACATGATCACTTCGCGCCATGGGCCGGCGATACGGATATGCAATTTGCCCGCGCGATTTTCGATTTGAACCTGTTGCGGGTCGTAGCGGAAATCGCGCAGCCAGTTCAGGTAATCCTCACGGAAAAAGGGCAGTCCTGAGAGATAATGGAACTCAGCGTCTGTCAGCACCAACTGGCTCATCAGTGCGATTTGCGCACCAATCTCGTCGGCATATTCGCCAAGCAGCTCATCACCACGGCAGCGGAATTCCGCCGCCACACTGATAGCGGGGTAGCGATGAAACACTGCTTGCTGCATATGAAGCTTGTAAGCATCAGTATCAAGCAGTGATGTCAAAATCGGGGAGGCGTATTGAGTCATAGCGCGTTACTGCATCCTCGTCAGGCGCGTGTCCAAATCCGGATAATCAAAAAAAGTGGGGGGAGTATACCCGGATTATCCTGTTATTGAAGCTGCATCACACCACAATTCATCGGAGTGGGTCGAGGATTAAACGTGCCTTTATCTCGGCTTGGCATCAGGGGAGCGGCAGAAAAGCCAGATAAGCCTGTAAGGTGAATGACTTAGGTTAATTAGTCATAAAAATTATAATGTTAATTATTTTAAACAGCAATTCAGATAAAACCGATCGGCGTGTGAATACCGATCCGGTCCTTGCCGTTATTCTTGCAGAAGTAGAGCGCTTCATCTGCCTGTTTGATGGCCGTTGGCAACAGCCGGATGTCGCTCACCTGGGCGATGCCGCAACAGGTGGTGAAACGCACATTTTGCCCATCGGCTAGGGGCAGGGTTAATTGGTGAGTTCGCTCGCGTAGCTTGGACATCACTTCGCGTGCATTTTCCAGCGTGCAGTTCCCGAGGATCACGGCAAATTCCTCACCACCATAACGACAGAAAATATCGCTGGAACGAAAGGTGCTCTGTAGCAGTTTACCGAAGGCTACCAATACAAGATCGCCGATATGGTGGCCGTAGCTGTCATTGAGATTCTTAAAATTATCGATATCAATCAAGCAGAAGGCCAGTGGGTAGTGGCTGGCAGCCAGCGATTCGCACTCGAGGAAAAACTTGCGGCGGTTATAGATGTTAGTTAAAGGATCAATATACGAAGAGGCTTCCAGTTCTTTGATCAGCAGATGTTTTTCATTTTCCAGCGTCACCTTTTCCATCTGATACTGTTTGAGCTGTTTAATCGCATCGCTGATGGCCATTAACTCCTGGCCATAGAACACTTCATTGCGATCGATGTTCATATTGCCGCGTGACAGTCGCAAAATATTATTATGAGTTTTCGTCAGCCAGCGACTGATATTTGAACAATAAACCAGGGTTGGCAGAAAAATAAACAGCGCGATCAGGCCACCCAGGGAAATCATGCCGTAAATGGCGGTCTGGCTACCATAGATTTTATGTTGAGAGGCGGCGACCTCCAGTTCAAAACTGCGCTGAAAAAGCCGTTGTGACAGCTCGCTGAGGTTTCTACCATATTGATAAATTGAATCGGTCGGATAGGCGGTATGGGTATCCACGGCGGTATACAGCCCGCGAGTAATACGGCTGATCTGCCTGGTCGACAATTGCTCAAGGATCTCATTCACCAGGAAGGTGGTTTGCACATCATTGTAGGTCAGCTTCATAAATATCAGTCGGGTGCTCAGCGCACTCAATACTCCGGTGAGCTGAACGGCTTTCAGATAGGCGGCTTTACGCTCCGGCGGGTTGGTATTGACGTCGATAACCTGATCGATCAGTTCAGTAACGGACATATTCAGTCGGTTATTTAGCCGCACGGCTTCCAGAAACAAAAACGAGTCGGCATCGACCATGCGGTTGTCGTAGCTGTAGCGGTAATAACTTTTGCTGGCCTGAGAAATATAATAGGCGCTATTGATATTAAACAGATTGGCATTGGCATCAGTAATATGCGAAAGCTGCAGGTTGTCATTGTTCAGCAATTGTTCCATCAGACTGAGCATGGAAAGCGCCGCGATTTTTTGTCGAATGCCCAGCTGTTGCGATACTTCACTGTCGATATGCGGTCGAAAACGGGCAATTTTCTCCCGGGCCAATCGATCGGCGTCCTGCCACTGCTGTGGGGTGATTTTCGGGTCTATCAGGCTCAGGCGCTTTAAGCGGTGGGCCAATAAGGTGGCCTGAAAGGCTTCGGAAATCTCTTTTGCGCGGGTAATTTTGTACAGATTAAGCTGATTGTCGCGATAGTCAGTATTGGCCTCAACCAACTCATCGGAAATGAACAGGGCGAACGAGGACATCAGGGCAAAGGTAAAAAAATAGATCAGATATTTTACTTTCATATGCGCCGGGAGTCCTTGAACCAGAGAGCTTAATTATATCATTGTGCCTCCCAGGCTGTCTTAACAATACCCGGTGAGGCCTTGCAGCCCAAAAACGTTGCCGAGTTGCAGCCGACAGCCCGCAGTCTCTGAAAAGGTCGTACTTTTTATCCCGGAATGAAGCTGGGGAAAAGGCGTCATACGAAAGGCATTTTTTAGCATTAAATGCTGATTTCTATGCTGCATCAGGTGAAGGAGCCTGACTGCGTGGGCAATTCGTCGACAATATTAGGATCCACCTCCGATTTCTCCGCTCTGGAGGCCCGGCATCTCTGGGTTTTTTTTGTAGCTGTGATACAGTTTATTTACAATCAGGCTCATCGAAATTTCTGCTCTTTCCCCACGGCGAAATAAGCCCATGATGAAAGCCTGGCACCTGTAACTCACTGAGACGTCAAAGGGTTTTTATGACACAACAGCCACAGGCGAAGTATCGCCACGATTATCGCGCGCCAGATTACACCATCACTGACATTGACCTGGATTTTGAGCTGGACGCAGAGACAACTCGCGTCACCGCCGTCAGCAAGATTAAACGCCAGGGCGCTGCCGATGCGGCACTGGTGCTGAACGGTGAAGACCTGACGCTGGTGAGTATTGAGATCGACGGTCAGCCGTGGACGGCCTATCAGTTGCAGGATAACAAGCTGGTTATCGAGAAACTGCCGGCACAATTTACCCTGACCCTGGTCAACGATATCCACCCGGCGAAAAACACCGCGCTGGAAGGGCTGTATCTGTCTGGTGAAGCGCTGTGTACCCAGTGTGAGGCCGAAGGCTTCCGTCATATTACCTATTATCTGGATCGCCCGGACGTGCTGGCCCGCTTTACCACTCGCATCGTGGCTGACAAGGCGCGTTACCCGTTCCTGTTGTCGAACGGCAACCGCGTAGGCCAGGGTGAGCTGGAAGACGGGCGCCATTGGGTACAGTGGCAAGATCCATTCCCAAAACCTTGTTACCTGTTTGCGCTGGTGGCCGGTGACTTCGATGTGTTGCGCGACAGTTTCACCACCCGTTCCGGCCGTGACGTAGCGCTGGAGCTGTTTGTTGACCGTGGTAACCTGGATCGCGCCGACTGGGCGATGACCTCGCTGAAGAATTCGATGAAATGGGATGAAACCCGTTTTGGGCTGGAATACGATCTCGACATTTATATGATTGTGGCGGTCGACTTCTTCAACATGGGGGCGATGGAGAATAAAGGGTTAAATATTTTTAACTCCAAATACGTGCTGGCGAAAGCCGAAACCGCCACCGACAAGGACTACCTGAATATCGAAGCGGTGATTGGCCACGAATATTTCCATAACTGGACCGGCAACCGCGTGACCTGCCGCGACTGGTTCCAGCTCAGCCTGAAAGAAGGGCTGACGGTATTCCGCGATCAGGAGTTCAGTTCAGATTTGGGTTCACGCCCGGTTAACCGCATTGATAACGTACGCGTTATGCGTGGCGCACAGTTTGCCGAAGACGCCAGCCCGATGGCGCACGCCATTCGGCCGGACAAAGTGATCGAAATGAACAACTTCTACACCCTGACGGTGTATGAGAAAGGGTCTGAAGTGATCCGCATGATGCACACCCTGTTGGGTGAAGAACTGTTCCAGAAAGGCATCCAGCTGTATTTCGAGCGTCATGACGGTAGTGCGGCCACCTGCGATGATTTCGTTCAGGCGATGGAGGATGCCTCTAACGTCGATTTATCACTGTTCCGTCGCTGGTATAGCCAGTCCGGCACGCCGTTACTCACCGTTCGCGACGAATACGACGCCGAGCACCAGCAGTATCGCCTGCACGTCAGCCAGAAAACCGAGCCGACCGCCGATCAACCCGAGAAGCTGCCACTGCATATTCCGCTGGATATCGAACTGTACGACGCACAGGGTAATGTGATTGCGCTGCAGAAAAACGGTTCTGCGGTCAATAACGTGCTGAACGTTACCGAAGCGGAGCAGACTTTCGTGTTCGATGGCGTGGCGCACAAGCCGGTACCGTCCCTGTTGCGCGAATTCTCTGCGCCGGTGAAGCTGGACTATCCGTATAGCGATCAGCAACTGACTTTCCTGATGCAGCATGCGCGCAATGAATTTGCCCGTTGGGATGCGGCCCAGAGTTTGCTGGCCACCTATATCAAACTGAACGTGGCCAAACATCAGCAGAAACAGCCGTTGTCGCTGCCGCTGCACGTTGCCGATGCGTTCCGCGCCGTGTTGTTGGACGAGACGCTGGATCCGGCATTGGCCGCGCAGATCCTGACATTGCCTTCAGAAGGCGAAATTGCCGAGCTGTTCGCCACCATCGATCCCGAAGCGATCGCCGCGGTGCACGAAGCGATTGTCCGCTGCCTGGCGAAGGAAATGGCCGACGAGTGGCTGGCGGTTTATAACGCCAACAAAACCGACGGTTACCGGGTGGAACACGCGGATATCGCCAAACGTTCGCTGCGCAATGTGTGCCTGGGCTATCTGGCCTTCGGCGACGAAGCGCTGGCCGATCGCCTGGTGACCGAGCAGTTCCGTCAGGCAGACAATATGACCGATTCTCTGGCGGCGCTGGCGGCAGCGGTCGCGGCACAGTTGCCTTGTCGCGACGCGCTGCTGACGGCCTTCGATGAGCGTTGGCACCAGGATGGTCTGGTGATGGACAAGTGGTTCGTGCTGCAGGCGACCAGCCCGGCGGCAGACGTGTTGACCAAGGTGCGTAGCTTGCTGAAACATCGTTCATTCAGCCTGAGTAATCCAAACCGCACACGTTCGTTGATCGGTGGTTTCGCTTCTGCTAACCCGGCGGCGTTCCACGCTGCAGACGGCAGTGGTTATCAGTTCCTGGCGGAGATCCTCAGCGATCTGAACCAGCGCAACCCACAAATTGCTGCTCGTCTGATCGAGCCGCTGATCCGCCTGAAACGTTATGATGCTTCGCGTCAGGCGTTGATGCGTAAAGCGTTGGAACAGTTGAAAGGGCTGGAGAATCTGTCCGGTGACCTGTTCGAGAAAATCACCAAAGCGCTCGACGCGTAAGCCTAAAAAGGGACGGCATGCCGTCCCTTATTTAATTCGCTACCCGACGCGAAGCTTCAGCCAGCGGCGGCGGTGACAGTACCCGATCCAGCACCTCGGCTTCCAGTTCCGCCAGTTTGGTTGATCCCTTCCGGCGTGGCCGCGGCAGGTCAATGGTCAGATCCAACCCAATACGGCCTTCTTCAATCAGGATCACCCGATCCGCCAGCGCAATAGCCTCACTGACATCGTGGGTCACCAGCAGTACGGTAAAACCATGCTGTTGCCACAGCCCTTCGATAAGCCCCTGCATTTCAATCCGCGTTAATGCGTCAAGCGCCCCCAGGGGTTCATCCAGCAGCAGTAAGCGTGGCCGATGGATCAACGCGCGTGCCAGTGCCACCCGTTGTTTTTGCCCGCCGGACAACGCCGCAGGCCACTCATTGGCGCGATCGGCCAGCCCGACGGCTTCCAGCGCTTGCAAGGCATCGGCACGCCAGTGACCGCGCAGACCGAGGCCGACATTGTCGATCACCTTCTTCCACGGCAACAGGCGTGCATCCTGAAACATCAGACGAGTATCGTCTCTGGCACTGGCGAGAGGCGCATTGCCGCTTAATAATGCGCCGCTGCTGGCATTTTCCAGCCCGGCCATCAGACGTAGCAACGTGCTTTTGCCACAGCCACTGCGACCGACCACGGCAACAAACTGCCCGGCGCTGATGCGTAACTGGATATTGTCGAGTACCGTGCGGTTACCGTATCGCTTGGCAATCGACTCCAGCGTGACCGGGGTACCCTGGGGAATGCGTGCAGGAGCCGTCATAGCGCTTCTCCTTGTTTCAGTTGATAGGCCGGATGCCAGCGCAGCCAGACTCGCTCCAGCAACCGGGCGCTGACGTCCGCCAGCTTGCCGAGCAGCGCGTACAGCACAATCGCCACCACCACCACGTCGGTCTGCAAAAACTCGCGGGCATTCATCGCCAGATAACCGATTCCCGAATTGGCAGAAATGGTTTCGGCCACGATCAGTGTTAGCCACATAAAGCCCAACGCAAAACGCACACCGACCATGATCGAGGGAAGGGCCCCCGGCAATACCACCTGGGCAAATAGCTGGAAGCCACTGAGTCCGTAGCTGCGCGCCATTTCAAGCAGGTCGGGATCGATATTCTTGATACCGTGATAGGTATTCAGATAGATAGGGAACAGGGTGCCCAACGCCACCAGAAAAATCTTGGCGGATTCGTCGATGCCAAACCACAGGATCACCAGTGGGATCAACGCCAAATGCGGTACGTTGCGGATCATCTGCATGGAACTGTCCAGCAGACGTTCGCCCCAGCGTGACAGACCGGTGATAAAGCCCAGCGCCAGCCCAATGCTGCCGCCGATGCTAAAACCGATCAGCGCGCGCCAACTGCTGATCGTCAGGTGTTGCCACAACTCACCGCTTTTGGTTAGCGTCCAAAAGGCGGTCACCACCGCGCTCGGGGCTGGCAGAATGCGGTTCGACAGCCAGCCGACCTCTACGGAAAACTGCCAGATAATCACCAGCGCCACCGGCAATGCCCAGGGCGCTAACCGGTGCAGGATCCGTTGTGTCCCCTTTGCCATAGTGTAGATCCTCAGCTTTGCGACGCTTGTTGCGGAATATAAATATTGGCCACCACTTCGCCCTGTGCTTTGACCGGTCGCCGCTGAACCGGCGCTTCGTTTTCCACCAGGTCAAGATGGGGGAACAACAGCTCGCCAACGCGATAGGCTTCTTCAAGATGCGGGTAACCGGACAAAATAAAGGTGTCGATGCCCAGGTCGGCATATTCCTGCATGCGGGCCGCCACCGTCGGGCCATCGCCAACCAGCGCGGTTCCGGCACCGCCACGGACCAGGCCCACCCCGGCCCACAGGTTGGGGCTGATCTCCAGGTTATCTTTTTTACCGCCGTGCAGCGCCGCCATTCGCCGTTGCCCAACGGAATCAAAACGGGCAAAGGCCTTCTGTGCATCGGCGATGGTCTTTTCATCCAGATTGGCGATCAGCCGGTCGGCAGCTCGCCAGGCTTCTTCTGTGGTTTCACGCACAATCACGTGCAGACGAATACCGAAACGTACCTGGCGACCTTTGGCGGCCGCTTTAGCGCGCACCTCGGCAATTTTTTCTTTTACCTGTGCCGGCGGCTCGCCCCAGGTAAGATACATTTCAACCTGTTCGGCAGCCAGATCCTGTGCGGCGGCGGAGGATCCGCCAAAATACAGCGGCGGACGGGGTTGTTGCACTGGCGGGTACAGCAGCTTTGCACCCTTTACCTGGATATGCTTGCCGTTAAAGTCGACGGTTTCCCCTTCCAGCACCTTGCGCCAGACGTGGGTGAACTCTGCCGAGGCCTCGTAACGTTCTTCGTGGTTCAAATGCAGGCCTTCCGCCGCCAATTCCTCAGGATCGCCACCGGTGACCAGATTAAACAACGCCCGGCCGTTGGAAAGACGGTCCAGCGTTGCCGCCTGGCGAGCTGCCAGCGTGGGCGAAATAATCCCGGGACGCAGGGCGACCAGGAATTTCAACCGCTGGGTGACCGGGATCAGTGAGGCGGCCACCAGCCAGGAGTCTTCACATGAACGACCGGTGGGGATCAACACACCACCGAAACCCAGCCGATCGGCGGCCTGGGCAATTTGCTGTAAATAGCCGTAATCAACGCTGCGGGCCCCTTCGGTACTGCCAAGATAGTGGCCGTCTCCGTGGGTGGGTAAAAACCAGAATACGTTCAGGCTCATTGTTAGTTCTCCAAAATCAGGGTGCGCTCGGGTGCCAAATACGTTGTGAGATATCGACTTTTACCGGTACCAGACGGTTGGCATAAAACAGATCGGCAGTTTCCTGTTGAGCGGCAATGGTGTGTGCATCTAAAGGTTTAATGGCCGTTGGCGGGCGGTGATCCAGATAGGCCGAGATCACTTTCTCCGGCAAGCCCATGGCATTCGCCAGTAGTGTGACGCTTTGCGCGCGGTCACTCAGGGTTAGCGCATCGGCCTGTGTCAGGGTATCGAGCACCTGTTGAATAAATGGCCCGTTGGCCTCGGCATAGGGGCGCACCGCCAAATAGAAGGAGCCGGTTTGGTTCAGATCGGTGCCGTCACCCAGCACCCGCACGCCGCCCTGCAACAATGCCGCGGAATAGTAGGGATCCCAAATAGTCCAGGCATCGACATTACCCTGCTGGAAGGCGGCGCGGGCATCGGCCGGGGTCAGATAGATCGGTTGAATATCGGTGAATTTCAGCCCCGCTTTTTGCAGCGAGCGCAGCAGCAGGTTGTGCGAGCTGGATCCTTTCTGGAAGGCAACCTTGCGGCCTTTTAGCTCTGCGACGGTCTTGATCGGGCTGTTTTCCGGCACCAGGATCACTTCCGCCTTGGGTTTGGGGGGCTCTACACCGACATACAACAGATCCGCCCCGGCGGCCTGAGCGAAGATCGGCGGAATATCACCGGTACTGCCCAGATCGATACTACCGACGTTCAGCGCTTCAAGCATTTGTGGGCCTGCTGGGAATTCTATCCAGCTGATTTTGGTGTTGGGAAAACGCTGTTCAAGCAGCCGGTGGGTTTTTGCCAGGACCAGACTGATCGATCCTTTTTGGTAGCCAATGCGAAACTGCGCCGGATCCTGTGCGCTGGCGGTATTGATCCACACCAGCGAGATGATGCCCGCCAATGCGCTGGCACCCAGCCAACGTCTTAGTAAAGAAGGTTGTTTCATGCTTATCTCCTTATAGGCTGTGCCGTCAGGCGGTTTGGCGGGCAAACAGAGATGGGGTGGTGGTGGCTCTCGGCGGTTTACGGCGGCCTAGCGCCAGGTAGAAGCTTTCTAATGCTTCTTCCAGCCGACCGGCAAGGTTATCGGACAGCGTGATGGCTTCCCCGTCCAGCACCACCTGGCTGTCATCGGCAAACACCCCGTGCAGGACTTCCTGTGCTTTCAATGCTGCCAGGACTGGCTTGAGGGCATAGTCCACCGCCAGCATATGGCCAATGGAGCCGCCGGTGGCCAGCGGTAATACCACCTTATGATCCAGCGCCCGCTCGGGCAGCAGATCCAGCAGGGTCTTCAGCGCGCCGGAAAAAGAGGCCTTATACACTGGCGTAGAGACCAGCAGGCCATCTGCCTGGGCCAGTTGCTCGGTAAAGGCTTTGATCGCCGGGCTGTTAAAATTGGCGTACAGCAAATCTTCGGCATCAAAGTCGTGCAGGGTATAGGAAATCACCTCCACGCCTTGCTGTTGCAACCAGTTTTTACTCAGGGAAAGCAGCGCCGCTGAGCGTGATGGGATGCGAGGGCTGCCGGCCAGTGATATAACGCGCATTACCACTCCTTATAACTAAAAGTTAGGTTTAATCAGAAAATGGTCGAGAAGTGTTTTAAACCTATCAGCAAAGAGGCGGGTTACTTAAATCTCATTTTTCGATTTTGATATGCACAAATGCGGATAGGCGGCGGTTTGAGCCCGGGTGGAGGAAAACGATTGCGTAAAAAACACTTTTTTTGCTTTTAATCAATTCCAATTGGGCAGGGGATACCGGATAATACGCCCCCGGTTTGCAACCGGGAAATCAGGAGAGTACATGTACTACCCCCTCATCAGAAAAGCGTTGTTCCAGCTCGATCCCGAGCGTGCGCATGAATTGACTTTTCAGCAGCTCCGCCGTGTCAGCGGCACCCCGTTAGAATTTCTCATTCGTCAGTCTGTGCCGACCAAGCCGGTAAGCTGCATGGGGCTCTCATTTAAAAACCCATTGGGTTTGGCCGCCGGTCTGGATAAAGACGGCGAGTGCATCGATGCTTTTGGCGCCATGGGTTTTGGCTCTGTCGAAGTTGGCACCGTGACGCCGCGCCCGCAGGCGGGCAACGACAAGCCGCGTCTGTTCCGTATTGTGGAAGCAGAAGGCCTGATCAATCGCATGGGCTTTAATAACCTCGGCGTGGATAATCTGGTTGAAAACGTTAAGAAATCCCATTTCGGCGGTATTCTGGGGATTAATATCGGCAAAAATAAAGATACCCCGGTTGAGCAAGGAAAAGACGATTATCTGATCTGCATGGATAAAGTTTATCCGTATGCCGGTTATATCGCGATTAACATTTCGTCACCTAATACTCCGGGATTACGATCCTTACAGTACGGTGAGGCGTTGGACGATCTTCTGGCGGCGATTAAAAATAAGCAGCAGGAATTACATGCGCGGCATCACAAATATGTGCCGGTAGCCGTAAAGATCGCGCCGGATCTTTCTGAAGAGGAATTGATCCAAATAGCCGACAGTTTGGTGCGTCATAATATAGATGGTGTGATCGCGACCAATACCACGCTGGATCGTAAATTGATCCAGGGGCTGAATTATTGTGAGCAAATGGGGGGCCTGAGTGGTCGTCCGTTGCAGGCAAGCAGCACCGAAGTGATCCGCCGTCTGTCGCTGGAGTTGCAAGGGCGCTTGCCGATTATCGGCGTCGGCGGAATTGATTCCCTGATGGCGGCGCGGGAAAAAATGGCGGCTGGGGCTTCACTGGTACAAATTTATTCCGGATTTATCTTCAAAGGTCCGCGCCTGATTAAAGATATCGTTAACTACATCTAATATTTTTCGTTTCATTTTCCGCCGGGGGTTTATTTCTTCCCCCGGCTCGTCTATATTTTGTCCACTAGCATAAATATCGTTCGCGGAATTATCCGATGTTTAAGCGACTTTAGTGGTGATAAAATCACCTTTTAGGGTAAATACAGTGTGGCATGGGCGGCGAGAAGGATAAGAGATGAAGATAAAACCTGACGATAATTGGCGTTGGTATTTTGACGCTGAACACGATCGGCTAATGCTGGATTTAGCCAATGGGATGATCTTTCGCTCGCGTTTCCCAGCCAAAATGTTAACCCCGGATGCCTTCGATGAATGCTCTTTCTGTGTCGATGACGCGGCGCTTTATTTTAATTATGAAGAGCAGTGCAAACAGATAAAACTCAGTCACGAGCAACGCGCTGAACTGGTATTAAATGCCCTGGTGGCTTATCGCTTCCTGAAACCGCTGATGCCGAAAAGCTGGCATTTCTCTCAGCAACATTATCCGTTGCAGCCGAAGAACGGCGAACTGGCGGCGGTAAAGGTGATGGAAAGCGGCATTGAAGCCCGCTTGCTGGTGGTGGAAGCCGGCGATAACGCCAGCCTTTGCCTGCTGGCGCAAAATCAGCTGTCACTGGCCGGCCGCACCATGGTGCTGGGTGATGCCATTAAAGTGATGCACGATCGCCTTAAACCCTGTGCGCAGGATGAAGCCTCAGCTCCGGCTTACGACAGGGCGATGTAAGGCTCGTTACGCCAGCGTCAAATCGCTTTTTGGAATACAGCTGCAGCAGAGGATGGTGCCATTGTTGGCTACCGCACTTTTCTTCAGCGGTGCCACTTCGCCACTGACCAAGGTTATGCGACAGCTTCCGCAAATCCCCGCACGGCACGAATAAGGCACGCGGAGCCCTTGCTGTTCCAACTGCTCTAACAAGATCTGCTGGTTATTGCCGGTAAACACCGTTCCCGCGTAGTCGATAGTGACGCTTTGCGTACTGTCCTGCGGTGCCTGCACGCTTTCAACCACTTTACCTGCGCCATAAGGGCGCGGCGGCTTGGTGGATAACACTTCCACTGCATCGCCGACGCGGATAATCCCACTGTTGCGCGCCACCATATTCTGGCCAAAATCGACATCGCCGTTGTCGGCGGTGCGGAATTTCTGCAAGGTACTCAGCGGTTCGCCACTCGGGTGCTTACGTCCACGTTCGGTGCTGACGGTGGTCAGCACGCAGCGGCTGCAGGGCTTCACCAGGTCAAACATCACGTCACCGACACGGATCACCTGCCAGCCGTCTTCGGCCCAGGCGCTGGCACCGGTCACCACCAGATTAGGTCGGAATTGTTCCGGCTTGATGCTACCAGGGCAGCGTTGCTGCAAATCATTGAATGAGGCTTCGTTAATCAGCAGGTAAGGGTAGCCGTCGGCGAAGGACAGGGGAATTTCCGGGTGTTTTTTAACGCGACGGGTCAGTTCCGGGCCGAGCCAACGCAATTGTACTTCACGTTGGAAATAGCCGCTCAGCCAGCTATTAATCGCCTGTGGTGCAATCAGGGCGGTAAAATGGTTGCCCCAAACTTCGGTCGGTTGCGCCTCGGCGGCGAAATCGCTGAAACGGATGGCGGCGCTTTCTCCGTCTGGCGCGGTCAGGAACAGACCGTCCGCCAACAGTGCTGGGGTGAACAGCACCATTTGCGGATATTGGCGCGCAGTAATAAAGGTGCCATCCGGCTCGGTGATCATAAAGGTACGATCGAAAGCCAGGCCGCTACTGGAAACCTGAGCGTGAGAAAGCTGCAAACCTCGAAGCGATTTAACCGGATGAACGTAAAGTTTGGCTAGCGTAATCACCCTGATCCCCGTGCGATTATTAAATAGAAGGGAGCAACTTTATGACAAGCGGTCTGGATTAGCTATAATGCGCAACAATTTTCTTTTTGGTGATAAGTACGATATGAACTCTCTGTTTGCCAGCACGGCGCGTGGACTGGAAGAACTGTTAAAAAGCGAACTCGAAGCGCTGGGCGCTCACGCCTGTAAAGTCGTACAGGGTGGGGTACATTTTCAGGGTGACGATCGTCTTCTGTACCAAAGCTTGCTGTGGAGCCGTTTGGCCTCACGTATTTTGCTGCCGCTGAACGAATTCCGCGTACACAGCGATCTGGATCTGTACCTGGGCGTACAGGCGATCGACTGGACCAGTATCTTTGGTGTGGATAAAACCTTCGCCGTTCACTTCAGTGGCGTTAACGAAGAGATCCGCAACAGCCAGTATGGCGCGCTGAAGGTCAAGGACGCCATTGTCGACAGCTTTACCCGCAAGATCGAACAGCGTCCGACGGTGGCGAAGCAGCAGCCGGACATTCGCGTCAATGTGTTCCTGCAGCGCGATATGGCCAGCGTAGCGCTTGATCTCAGCGGTGAGGGCCTGCACCAGCGTGGTTACCGTGACCTGACCGGTCAGGCACCGTTGAAAGAAAGCCTGGCAGCGGCGATTGTGCAGCGTTCTGGCTGGCAGCCGGGCACGCCAATGCTGGATCCAATGTGTGGTTCGGGCACCCTGTTGATCGAAGCGGCGATGATTGCTTCTGACCGCGCACCGGGCCTGCACCGTCAACACTGGGGCTTTACCGCCTGGAATGGTCACAACGTCGATCTGTGGCGTGAAGTGATCACCGAAGCACAGGAACGTGCCCGTAGCGGCCTGCAGGAAACCACCTCGCGTTTCTTTGGTTCTGATATTGATCGTCGGGTGATTGAAATGGCACGCGGTAACGCCCGTCGTGCCGGCGTCGCCGAACTGATTACCTTTAACGTCAACGACGTAGCCAAACTGACTAACCCACTGCCGGAAGGCCCGACGGGTACCGTAGTTTGTAACCCGCCGTACGGTGAGCGTCTGGAAAGTGAACCGGCGCTGATTGCCTTGCATAATATGCTGGGCCGTATCATGAAGAGCGCTTTTGGTGGCTGGCAGTTGTCGTTGTTCAGCGCCTCACCGGAGTTGCTGAGCTGTCTGCAGTTGCGTGCCGATCGCCAGTTCAAAGCCAAAAACGGTCCGTTGGACTGCGTGCAGAAAAATTACCAGCTGGCGGAAAACCCGCTGGGTGCCGGTGGTGTACAGGTGGCGGAAGATTTTGCCAACCGCCTGCGCAAAAACCTGAAGAAGCTCGATAAGTGGGCCAAACAGCAGGGCATTGAGTGCTACCGTTTGTACGATGCCGACCTGCCGGACTATAACGTGGCGGTGGATCGCTACGGCAGCAAGGTGGTGGTACAGGAATATGCGCCGCCGAAAACCATTGATGCGCAGAAGGCTCGTCAGCGTCTGTTTGACGTGATCAACGCCACGCTGGCGGTGCTGGAATTGCCGTCCAACCAGTTGATCCTGAAAACCCGTGAGCGTCAGAAAGGCAAAAACCAGTACGAAAAGCTGGCGCAGAAGGGCGAGTTCCTGCTAGTGGAAGAGTTCAACGCCAAGCTGTGGGTTAACCTGACTGATTATCTCGATACCGGTTTGTTCCTCGATCACCGCATTGCCCGTCGTATGCTGGGTGAAATGAGCAAAGGCAAAGACTTCCTCAACCTGTTCGCCTATACCGGCACCGCCAGTGTGCATGCCGGGTTGGGGGGCGCGCGTAGCACCACTACCGTGGATATGTCGCGTACCTATCTGGAATGGGCGGAGAAAAACCTGCGGGTTAACGGTTTGACCGGCAAACAGCACAGATTGATCCATGCGGACTGCCTGTCATGGATGCAAAATGCCGACGAACAATTTGACGTGATCTTTATCGATCCGCCGACCTTCTCCAACTCCAAGCGGATGGAGAACACTTTTGACGTTCAGCGCGATCACCTGGCGCTGATGCAAGATTTGAAACGGTTGCTGCGTCGTAACGGGACCATCATGTTCTCGAACAACAAGCGCGGTTTCCAGATGGATATGGCCGGCCTGAGCGCATTGGGTCTGGAGGCGAAAGAAATCACCGCCCAGACGCAGTCACAGGACTTTGCCCGTAACCGTCAAATTCATAACTGCTGGCTGGTCACCCACGCCGGCGAAGGAAAATAATTACTATGTCGTTAATTAGCATGTCCGGTGCCTGGCTGTCCTTCAGCGATGCGCCACTTTTAGACAACACCGAAATTCATATCGAAGACAACGAACGCGTTTGTCTGGTTGGGCGCAATGGCGCCGGTAAATCCACGCTGCTGAAGATCCTCGGTAAAGAAATTCCGTTGGATGATGGCCGGGTGACTTACGAGCAAGATCTGATTGTGGCGCGTCTGCAACAGGATCCCCCGCGCAATATCGGCGGTACGGTGTTTGATTTTGTGGCCGAAGGGGTAGCCGAACAGGCAGAACACCTGAAAGCGTATCACGCGATTTCGCATCTGGTGGAAACCGACCCAAGCGAAAGAAACCTGACGCGCATGGCGCAGATTATGGAGATCCTCGATCACCAGGGCCTGTGGCAGCTCGATAGCCGCATCAGCGAAGTGCTGTTGCAGTTGGGCCTGAACGGGGATGCAGAGCTTTCCTCGCTCTCCGGCGGCTGGCTGCGTAAAGCGGCGCTGGGCCGTGCGCTGGTTAGCTCTCCGCGCGTATTGCTGCTCGACGAACCGACCAACCACCTGGATATTTCAACCATCGACTGGCTGGAAGGCTTCCTGAAAGAGTTCCAGGGCAGCATCGTGTTCATTTCCCACGACCGTTCCTTTATCCGCAACATGGCGACGCGCATTGTCGATCTCGACCGCGGCAAGCTGGTTTCCTGGCCGGGTAACTACGATCTGTATCTGCTGAGCAAGGAAGAAGCGCTGCGGGTAGAAGAACTGCAAAACGCCGAATTTGACCGCAAGCTGGCGCAGGAAGAAGTGTGGATCCGTCAGGGCATCAAGGCGCGTCGTACCCGTAACGAAGGCCGCGTACGTGCTCTGAAGGCATTGCGTAACGAGCGTTCGGAACGTCGTGAAGTGATGGGTACCGCCAAGATGCAGGTGGAAGAGGCCGTACGCTCTGGCAAGATCGTGTTTGAGATGGAAGACGTTAACTATCAGGTTGGCGGCAAAGTGCTGGTGCGCAATTTCTCCGCCCAGGTGCAGCGTGGCGACAAGATTGCCTTGGTTGGCCCGAACGGCTGCGGTAAAACGACGCTGCTGAAATTGATGCTCAGCCAGTTGAAAGCCGACAGCGGCCGCGTGCATTGTGGTACCAAGCTGGAAGTGGCCTACTTCGACCAGCACCGCGCCGATCTGGATCCGGAACGTACCGTGATGGACAACCTGGCGGAAGGTAAGCAGGAAGTGTTGGTCAACGGCCGTTCTCGTCACGTGCTGGGTTATCTGCAGGACTTCCTGTTCCACCCTAAACGGGCGATGACGCCGGTGAAAGCCTTGTCTGGCGGTGAGCGCAATCGCCTGTTGCTGGCTAAGCTGTTCCTGAAGCCGAGTAACTTATTGATTCTCGATGAACCAACCAACGATCTTGACGTCGAAACGCTGGAATTGCTGGAAGAGCTGATCGACGGCTATCAGGGTACCGTGCTGTTGGTGAGCCACGATCGTCAGTTCGTTGACAACTCGGTGACCGAGTGCTGGATCTTTGAAGGCAACGGTGCGATCAGCACCTTCGTCGGTGGTTATTACGATGCGCATCATCAACGCGCAACGGCAAAACCTATCCGCCAGGTAGCGGCCGATCAGAACAAGCCGGCAGTAGAAAAAAAGGCTGAACAGCCAAAGAAAACAGCGGCTAAACTGAGCTATAACCTGTTACGTGAGCTGGAGCAGTTGCCGCAACGCCTTGAGCAGTTGGAAACGGAAATTACGGCGCTGCAGGCGCAAATGAGTGATGCTGATTTCTTCACGCGTCCTCACAGTGAAACGCAACAGGTGCTGACTGCGCTGGCCACAGCCGAAAAGGCATTGGAAGAAGCCTTCGCCCGTTGGGAAGAGTTGGAAGCGATGAAAAACGGCTAACCTTTGAGAATACCGCCCGCGCGCTGCTGCGGGCGGTATTGCTGTACCGGTGAGCAACGTTGTTAAGGAGGAATATGGTGTGTTCCCACGAGAATCACGAGCAGCACAGCCATGCAACGCACGCAACACAGCAACAGGACAATCTGATGCTGTGCCCGCAGTGCGACATGCTGGTGGCATTGCCGCCGCTGGCATATGGTTCAAAAGCGGTATGCCCGCGTTGTAAAACGACCCTCAGCTCCCGCTGGGAGGAGCCGCGTAAGCGGCCGATCGGCTACGCCCTCAGCGCCTTGTTTATGCTGCTGTTGGCGAATATTTTCCCGTTTATCAATATGCGCGTTGCCGGACTCGGTAACGAAATCAAACTGATCCAAATCCCGCAGGTGATGGTGGCGGAAGACTACGCCAGCATGGCCACGCTGTTTATGGTGTTTGTTCAACTGATCCCGGCATTCTGCATGCTGGCCATTATTCTGCTGTGCGCCAAAGTGCCTATCCCCACCGGCCTGAAAGAGTGGATGGCCAAAATGCTGTTCCAGTTTAAAACCTGGTGCATGGTGGAGATTTTCCTGGCCGGGGTGCTGGTCAGCTTCGTTAAGCTGATGGCTTATGGCGATATCGGTGTCGGCAGCAGTTTTTTGCCGTACTGCCTGTTTTGCCTGTTACAGGTGCGCGCCTTCCAGTGTGTGGATCGCCGCTGGCTGTGGAATGACATTGAACCGGCCCCGCGCCTGGATCGTCCCATGCAAGTAGGGCGTACCGGGCTGCGTCAGGGGCTGCGCTCCTGCCAATGCTGTACGGCGATTTTGCCGGCTGAGCTGACCCAGTGTCCGCGCTGCCATTCCCGTGGTTATGTGCGCCGCCGTCACAGCCTGCAATGGACGCTGGCGCTGCTGCTGACCTCTATCCTGTTGTATATTCCGGCTAACCTGATGCCTATCATGGTCACCGAGGCGCTGGGCAACAAACTGACATCCACCATCATGGCTGGGGTGATCCTGCTGTGGGGGGAAGGATCTTACCCGGTGGCGATGGTGATCTTCATCGCCAGTATTATGGTGCCTTCGCTAAAAATGTTGGCGATTGGCTGGCTGTGTTGGGATGCAAACGGCACCGGCAAGGCACGTGCCGACAGCGAACGTATGCACCTGATTTATGAGGTGGTTGAATTTGTTGGCCGCTGGTCAATGATTGACGTATTTGTTATTGCCGTGCTTTCGGCATTGGTACGGATGGGACAATTGATGAGCATTTATCCTGACATTGGCGCGCTGTTGTTCGCCATGGTAGTGATCCTCACTATGTTTGCAGCCATGACGTTTGATCCCCGGCTGACCTGGGATCGCGTAAACGAAACAATAAAAAAGGAGCCGCAAGGTGACGGAAAATAATCATAGCGTCGCGGACGTTGAGAAGATCAAACGCTGGTCGCCAGTGTGGATCATCCCGATTGTCACCGCACTGATCGGCGCCTGGATCCTGTTTTACCATTTCAGCCATCAGGGGCCGGTAGTCACCCTGGTGACCACCACTGCGGAAGGGCTGGAAGCGGGTAAAACCAAAATCAAAAGCCGCAGTGTTGACGTTGGGGTCGTGGAAACGGTGACCCTGAGCGAAGACTTGAGCAAGGTGGTGGTAGAGGCGCGCCTTAATACCGGCATGGAGAAGCTGTTGCGTCAGGATTCTGCCTTCTGGGTAGTGAAACCGCAGATTGGTCGTGGCGGCGTTTCCGGACTGGGTACGCTGCTTTCCGGTGCCTATATCGAACTGCAGCCGGGCAACAAAGGCAAAACAGGCAAGGGCGACTATCAACTGCTGGATGCACCGCCACTGGCCTCTCCTGACGCCAAAGGGCTACGCATTGTGCTGGACAGCGAAAAGTCCGGCCAGTTGAATGCCGGCGATCCGGTGCTGTTCCGCGGTTACCGAGTCGGTTCGGTAGAAACCAGCTATTTTGATCCCAAGATGCGTGCGATGCGTTATCAGCTGTTTATCTCCGCGCCTTACGATCAGCTAGTGACCAGCAACATTCGATTCTGGAAAGACAGCGGTGTGGCATTCGACATGTCGGCACAGGGAATGCGGGTGGAAATGGGCTCGCTAGCGACCTTGTTCAGCGGCGGCGTCAGCTTTGACGTGCCGGAAGGCTGGGATCGCGGTGAACTGGCGAAGCCGAAAGCGGAGTATCATCTGTTCGACAACCAGCGCAGCATCCAGGATTCGCTGTATACCGTTCATCAGGACTACCTGATGTTCTTCTCCGATTCGATTCGCGGCCTGCAGCCTGGCGCGCCGGTGGAATTCCGCGGTATCCGCCTGGGTACGGTATCGCAGGTGCCGTTCTACAAAGAGGGGATGGCGCAGCGTTTGGACAACGACTACCGTATTCCGGTGCTGATCCGTATCGAACCCGATCGCTTCCAGAAGCAGTTAGGGGGTAACTTCGACTTTGAGAGTCATTTAAAAGACGCCGAATCACGTGGCATGCGTGCCTCGTTGAAATCTGCCAACCTGCTTACGGGTTCGTTGTATATCGATCTGGATTTCTATCCGCAAGAGAAACCTTACAAAGGGCCGCGTGAGCTGTTTGGTTATCGTCTGATGCCAACCACCAGTGGCGGTTTGGCGCAGATCCAGCAGAAATTGATGCAGACGCTGGATAAAATCAACTCGATGCCGTTGAATCCGATGATCAATGAAGCGACCAAAACGCTGGCTGAAAGTCAGAAAACCATGCAGACGACGCAGAAAACCATGCAGTCGCTGAATGACATCATTGCCAGCAAAGAGATGAAGGCGCTGCCGCAGGATATGCAGAAAACCTTGCAGGAACTGAACCGCAGTATGAAAGGGTTCCAGCCTGGTTCTCCGGCCTACAACAAGATGGTCGGTGATATGCAACGTCTCGATCAGGTACTGCGTGAACTGCAGCCGGTGCTGCGTACCCTGAACGAAAAGAGCAACGCGCTGGTATTTGAAGCCGCGGGCAGTAACGATCCTCAGCCGAAGAAGGCCAATAAATGATGAAATGGATTCCGGTAGCCCTGGCGCTGTTACTCAGCGCCTGTAGCAGCACTCCACAGAAGACCTACTATCAATTGCCTGCGTTGGGCACGCCGGCGCAGGTCAGCGGTAGTACGACGTCGCGCCAGCTTTGGCTGGAGCACGTTAGCGTGGCGGATTACCTGGCGCAAAGCGGTGTGGTTTATCAGACCAACGACGTGCAGTACGTCATTGCCCAGAACAACCTGTGGGCCAGCCCGCTTGATCAACAACTGCAGCAGACGCTGGTCACCAACCTGAGCAGCGCGCTGCCAGGTTGGGTGGTGTCCTCGCAGCCGATGAGCAGCGAGCAGGATGTGCTGAACGTCACCATCAGCGGCTTCCATGGTCGCTTTGATGGCAAGGCGATCATTCGCGGTGAGTGGGTGCTGAACCATCAGGGCAATCTGACCAAACGGCCTTTCAGCCTGGAGCTTAAGCAGGGTGAAGATGGCTACGATGCTTTGGTGCGGACATTGGCACAAGGGTGGCAGCAAGAAGCCCAGGACATTGCCGCACAAGCGGGGCGTTTTTAGAAATAATTTGTATTAAATCGGTCTAACCCTTTGCGGTGAGTATTCGTGGAATTTCTCATCGCAAGGGGTTTTTATTTGATTTCAATAAGTTAACTTACTTCCTGCCTATCAACCACTTAGCAAATTCTTCGGGCGTAGCTCACAAATATGACATTGGCGTGAATTTTGCGCATTGATCTTCCCGCCATTTAGCGCTATTGCTTAAACGTGGCTGCACAAAAAGCAGCCATTGTTTTCTTTCCACCAGACCAAAAAATGAGGGAAACGAGGCATGAAGAGACAGAAACGCGATCGTCTGGAAAGGGCGCATTCAAGAGGTTATCAGGCAGGTATTATAGGGCGTTCCAGGGAATATTGTCCCTACCAATCATCAGTGGACGCCCGGTCTCAGTGGCTGGGAGGTTGGCGAGAAGCCATGGAAGACAGGGCTGTGACCGCTTAAGCGGCTCCCTGTCAAAAAAAGGAATAACCTCCGCCCAGCGCGGAGGTTTTTGTTTACGGAAGAGTTACCCCTGCCAGCGTTTCAGCAAAATACTCGCATTGACACCGCCAAAACCAAAGCCGTTCGACAGCGCATAGTTTATGGCCATAGGCTCAGCTTTGTTCGCTACCAGGTGCAGGCCATCGGCTGCCGGATCCGGATTTTCCAAGTTCAGCGTGGCCGGGGCAATCTGATCGCGCAGCGCCAGTGCGGTAAAGATGGTTTCCAGCCCGCCAGCGGCGCCCAGTAAATGACCGGTTGCTGACTTGGTCGACGTCACCGCTACACCGCCATTGGTACCGAACAGATGCTTGATGGCATTAATTTCCCCCAGGTCACCTACGGGGGTCGACGTTGCATGGGCGTTCAGGTGCTGAACCTGCTCTGGCGTTACGCCAGCCTGCTTGAGGGCAATCTTCATGGCACGGTAGGCACCGTCGCCATCCTCGGCCCCAGAGGTCATGTGGTAAGCGTCTGCACTGGTGCCATAGCCCACAATTTCCGCCAGTGGCGTTGCCCCGCGAGCCAATGCATGCTCCAGTGTCTCAATCACCAGCATGCCGGCGCCTTCACCCATAACAAACCCGTTACGTGCGCTGTCAAAAGGCCGTGAGGCCGTTGCTGCGGCTTCCGGCTCCGTTGTGGACATGGCACGCGCTGCCGCAAAGCCCCCCAGGCTGACTGTGTCGATAGCGGCTTCTGTACCGCCACACAGCGCGATATCCGCCTCATCGTTACGAATCATGCGTACGGCATCGCCAATGGCTTGTACACCTGCGGCACAGGCCGTCACAGGGGCGCCAATCGGGCCTTTGAACTGGTGTTTAATCGATACATGACCGGCGGCCAGATTAACCAGGAAAGAGGGGATAGTGAAAGGCGACAGACGTTTGGCACCGCGGCTGTCGGTGGTGCGCACCGCGTGGGCGATAGCCGGGAAACCGCCAATGCCGGAAGCGACCACGGTTGCGGTGCGTTCCTGTTTGTCTTCCGTGTCTGCGACCCAACCCGCCTGGCGAATAGCCTCATCGGCTGCAGCCATAGCGAGCAGGATGAAGCGGTCCATTTTTTTCTGGTCTTTGGGGGCAACCGAAAGATCGGGATCGAAGCCCGCTTCGGCATCTTGCTCTAATGTGGGTACCTGACCACCGATTTTCACCTGCAGGTCGGCGACGATCGCTTCTGGCAGCGGACGAATGCCGGATTGGCCGTTCAGCAGACGCTGCCAGATAGCCTCTACGCCGCATCCCAGTGGCGAAACGGCGCCCATGCCGGTAATGACTATACGACGAGTGTTCATAGTGACTCCTTGGATGATTCAGGGGGAAATGCAGAAAGGTTCTGCTGCATCAGGGCTGCACGCCGGCGCATACCGTCGGTCGCTGCCGGCCCTGGCGCTAAAGTAATATTATGCAACGCGATGGGTTGCTGAGTAATGCTGTCGATCAGTTGAGGGCGTATTACTTGCCCGGTACGACGATCGACCAGTTCGGCGCTGATGCCGTCATCGGCCAGGTGGGTATTACCCCAGTGAAACAGGGCCGCAAGTACCGGGAAAAAATCTTTGCCACGCTCAGTGAGCAAATATTCGTAGCGTACCGGCCGTGTTTGATAGCGCTGTTTATGCAAAATACCGCTTTCTACCAGATACTTCAGGCGACGGGTCAATATGGTGGGCGAAAGCCCCAGGCTTTGCTGGAACTGATCAAACCTGGACAAGCCATGAAACGCATCGCGAAGTATCAGGATGCTCCACCATTCTCCGACGCGGTCCAGTGAGCGAGCTACCGGGCATGGCATGTTATCAAAACGAGTTTTTTGCATGACACACCTCTTGGTAACTACAATAATTGTAGTCACTGTTTAGCCGCTATGAACCTGAGTATCACAGGCACAACATAATAACGGCGGGGAAAAATAAACGGCGACCGGAAAGGTCGCCGTGGCTGCGGTTAGAACGCCGCAGTGTCCTTGAATAGGCCCACTTTCAAATCGCTGGCGGTGTAAATGACCTCGCCATCGACCAGGACTTCGCCGTCTGCCACACCCATAATCAGTTTACGGATGATCACACGCTTGAAGTTAATGCGGTAGGTGACTTTCTTCGCGGTTGGCAGTACCTGACCGGTGAACTTGACTTCACCCACGCCCAGCGCACGACCTTTACCTTCGCCACCCAGCCAGCCGAGGTAGAAACCTACCAACTGCCACATGGCATCCAGACCCAGGCAGCCCGGCATCACCGGATCGCCGATAAAGTGGCAACCAAAGAACCATAGGTCCGGATTGATATCCAGTTCCGCTTCCACATAACCCTTGTTGTGGGTACCACCGTCTTCGGTCATTTTGACCACGCGGTCCATCATCAACATGTTACCAGCCGGCAACGGCGGGCCACCGGCGCCAAACAGCTCGCCACGGCCGGATGCTTCGAGGTCTTCTTTCGTATAGGAGTCGCGTTTTTCTACCATGTTCTCAGTAAACCTTATTTTATTGAAGGGCGCATCTTAGCTTACACGTGTACGCTGAACAAGTCCGATCAGCCGTGGCTGAATCAGTTGAGCCAACGAAGTGGCCACGGCCAGCGCCGGCGTTCCTGCGGATTCACCTGTGCAATCCGCTCCTGAATGGCAGCTAACAAGTTCGGCTGCTGTTCATCAGAGTAGGGATAACCGGTGAGTAATGGCAAGGCCTCTGCGGCGCTGTTGACGGCCCACAGATGGAATTGCCCTTCGCGCACCGCATCGACGACGTCCTGGCGCAGACACAGGTGGCGCACGTTGGTGGCGGGCAGAATGATGCCCTGTTTACCCGTCAAACCACGACGTTGGCAAACTTCAAAAAAGCCTTCGATCTTCTCATTAACGCCGCCAATCGGCTGCACATTACCGAATTGGTCTACGGAGCCGGTTACCGCAATTTGCTGGGTGATCGGCTGCAGTGACAGTGCGCTGATGAGTGCACAGAGCTCGGCCAATGAGGCGCTGTCACCGTCCACTTCGCCATAAGATTGCTCAAACACGATGGAAGCGGAGAAGGGCAGCGGTTGGTCCAGTTCCAGTTCGGAAATCAGGAACGCCTGCATAATCATCATGCCCTTGGCATGCAGATTACCGCCAAGCTCGGCCTTGCGTTCAACGTCGGTGAATTCACCATCGCCAAGATGCACGACACAGCTGATACGGGAGGGTTCGCCGAAGCTGCGTGGATGGCCCGGGTATTCCAACACCGACAGGCCGTTGATCTGACCGACGACTTCGCCTTCGGTTTCAATCAGGATTTGGCCCAGTTCGATCTCATCCTGCATCCGTTCGGCAAGGTAGCTTTCACGCCATTCGCGAGCATTCAGTGCCGCTTCAAACGCTTTGGCGGTGATGTTCTCTTCTTCGACATAAAGCGCAGCTTCAGAAAGTTGCTGGCCGAGCCAGAGAGGGGAAAGTGGCAGGTTGCCTTGGTCCCCACTGTGACGGACCGCCTGGATCATCAACGGATACCAGGCATCAGCTGCCAGCGGCGGCAGTTGTTTCTCATCAATAAGGGCATTGACGTAGCCACACCATTGCACCATGTCATCGATTTCGGTGAGTTGCAGATCTTCTTCGTATTCGCCGTAGACTGCCTGTTCGCTCAGTTCCGGTTCAATATCATGGAAATCGGCAAGACCGTGACGATCGCCCACAACGATCAGTCGCAACTCCAGTGGCATGGCAGGAATGGTGATCGGCAGAGGACGTGTTTCATCCGGGGAAACCCAGTGGAACTGACGTTGGGTGATCATCTGCTTTAAACGCAGCCACAGTAACGGCTGAGCCAGCAGAGAACGTGCAGACAGGATCAGTACGCCACCATTGGCCTGATGCACCAGACCGGGCTGCAGGTTGATTTCATCATTGTGGATCCGGACGCAGCCAAACAGCTGTTCCGGCTCAACCCACTCTTGAAACACGCAGGCACCACCGGCGGCAAAGGGTTCATCGCCCTGGCTGGCGGGTTCTACGCTGACCTTGCTGCCCTGGATCACATAATGACTGCCCTTGAACGCGGTATTCTGCGGCTGCAGTTGTTCAACTGCATGGGCGATCAGCGCCAGATACTCACGCGTTTCCTGCGCTTTCAACAACATGAAACGCGGTGGTGACTGTGGATGGCAAAACAGCGTCAGTGCATTTTCCAGCCGAGGCTGAATAGAGGCAAAGGACACGGGTGCCAACTGCGCGGCGGTATCAAATATCGCTTGATAAGGCGTAACGTCCGGCAACAGTGATTGCCATTCAAGTCGGTTATTGGTCAAAGTGTTAGATGCAATCGTCAAAAAGGGAAAGGGCGATTATACAAGAATAACGGCAGCTTGATAGATGCAGAGTAACAGTTGATGTCAGGGAGTTTGACATCGCACGATGACTGTGCAAAAAACAGTCTAAAACGGAGTGTAATTGCCGGGGAAATTCGGCGTAAAGCTGTTATGCTTAATAAAGTTACGCGGTCACTGAAGAGCTCACGATGAAATATCAGCAACTGGAAAATCTGGAGAGCGGTTGGAAATGGAAGTACCTGGTGAAAAAGCACCGGGAAGGGGAAGCTATTACCCGCCACATTGAAAACAGCGTTGCTCAGGAAGCCATTGACGAGCTGCTGAAGTTGGAAAATGAGCCGGTAAAAGTGCTGACGTGGATTAGCCATCATATGAATCCGGAACTGGATAACCGGATGAAGCAAACTATCCGCGCACGGCGTAAGCGTCATTTTAACGCAGAACACCAACATACGCGTAAAAAATCTATCGATCTGGAATTTCTGGTTTGGCAGCGCCTGGCCGCGCTCGCTCGTCGCCGTGGAGTGACGCTGTCAGAAACCGTGGTGCAGTTGATCGAAGATGCGGAACGTAAAGAGAAGTACGACAGCCAGATGTCGTCACTCAAGCAGGATTTAAAAGCCATTCTCGGTAAAGACAAAGAGTAAACCTACCAGCCAGTCCCGACTGTGTAAGGGGCTTTTTGTTGCTGTCGCCAACGCCCTATATAATTTGGCCGAAAAAAAACCCCGCATTGCGGGGTTTTTTACTAAGAGGTGGTAGCTTAGCCTTGTGGCTGAGTTACAACGTCTTTGATACCTTTAACTTCGATCTCTACGCGACGATCTGGGGCCAGGCAATCGATCTGTGCTTTAGTAGCACGGCCAGCTTTGTAGCCACAGGTGTTACCAGTGACGGAATCAGCTTTGCCCATACCACGTGCAGAGATTTTGTCTGAAGGAATACCTTTAGATACCAGGTAATCAACAACGCTTTGTGCGCGTTTTTCAGACAGATTCTGGTTGTATTTCTCAGAACCTACTGCATCGGTGTAACCCAGAACTACAACAGAGCCATCTTTAGGATCCATGGAGCTCAGCTGAGTGTACAGCTGGTCCAGAGCCTGTTGGCCTTGTGCTTTCAGAGTAGATTTGTTGAAGTTGAACAGCACGTCAGACTTCAGAGTGAAACGCTTGGTTTCAACAACTGGAGCCGGAGCTGGTGCTGGAGCAACTGGAGCAACAACATCATCCTGACCGAAACGGTAAGAAACACCCAGGCTCAGCATGGTGTTGTCTGGACGTGCGCCAACAGTACCTGCATCACCGATGTTGCTAACGAATTGGTAGTCCAGGCGGGTAGCCCAGTTTTTGGTCAGTGCGTATTCAACACCAACTGCTGCCAAAGGAGAAACGCCGGTGTCGTGGTCGCTCAGACGAGTGCCATTGCCGTAGTTAGCTTTGGAGTCTGCACGCCATACCATGCCGCCCAGACGAGTGTAGATGTCCAGATCGTCCATGATTGGGTAGCTCAGTTTAGCGGCCAGTTGAACGCCCTGTGCTTTGAAAGCACCGTTGTTCACGCTGCCTTTGTAAGGCATACGGCCAAGCCAGTCATAGCCCAGCTCGAAGCCCAGGTATTGGTTCGCCTGGTAACCCAGGAACGCGCCAGCACCCAGTTGATCTTTATGGGTCGGACCATTGCCGATACCATTCTGGTAACCGTTGCCGTAGAAACCAGTGTCATGGTACTGGGACCAGCCCAGTTTAGCACCAGTGTACCAGGTATTATCTTTTGGGGCGGCTTGCGCTACTGTTGCGAAACCTGCCAGTGCCACTGCTAATGCGATAGCTGTCTTTTTCATTTTGCGCCTCGTTATCATCCAAATAGGCAATGAGCTTTAAAGCTGTTTAAGCCCTTGGTTAAATTCCTTCGCCAAGGTTTGAGCCCTCGTTTGTTACTCGGCCAGTTTATCTGGCGTTATAGAGCAACCTTGGCGATGTAAAGTCTACAACGTGGCGCGAAAGTTACAAGTGTGATGTGATAAAGCTCTAAAAAAAAACGCAGAAACATACATATTTACTAACATTAACCGGCAAAAAAACGAGCATTTTAACCTTGGTTTTAGGACGCGGAACCGCAGCCGCACTCGCTTTGTCCCTGATCCCATAAAGGTTCCCTTGCAGGGAGATGAAAATGATGGGAAAAATCCTAAATTTACTTAATGATACAAAGAAGAGTGAATTTTTAGGGTGGAACAGTGTCCGTGAATCGGGTTTATGTCACGTTGAGGACGCATTATGAACCCATAAGCGTTACCTAATTCTGCTGCACGCCTTAATTTTAGACGATCTTCTTCTGTAAGATCGGGCAGCCATCCAAGAACTACACTGTAGTTACCCGTCAGCAGCGCTTTTTCCATCGCTTCAACCGTGTCCAGCGGATGAATTTGGCTCAGTTGCACCACTTTTCCCACCGGTAAACCGGACTGTTGCAGCCACAACTTACTCAGTTTTTGCTGTGGGGTCAGCCATAACAACCAGCGTGACTGCATACCCAACTGCTGTAACAGAGGCAGCAATAATTGCGCCACTGCAGGCTGATGCTCGTTGTAAACAAGTTCACTGATAAGGCCATTCTCTTTGCCGGCATCCGTGCTTTCTGCAGCTTTATTCACCGCAAAAGAGCCGTGGCTGAAATTGGTTTTGTAGAGTGATTGAGTACGCATAAAGTATCCCGCCCGTAGTGTTACTGTATGTTTATACAGTACCCCCTGTTGTGATTAAGATCAACCCAAATCTTCGTGGTACCTCGCATAATTGCGATTATTTTTTATACGACGGGCTTTTGTGATTGGCATGACTGCGGATAGTGCGTATTTTTCTAATTACTTGTTCACGTTACCTTTATTTCATTGATGTGAGGAATAATAAAAGGGTAACCCACACCAGGAGAACGCTATGAAAGGGACATCAACGGGAAGGATCGTACAGGCCAAAGCTTATTTTTATGCACTAGGTGGTATCACCACACGCTCACAATTCGGGGGCTACGGGATACTGGCCGACGGCGTCATGTTTGCCGTGATCGCCGAAGGGGAGATGTATCTTCGTGCGACGGATAGCCTGGAGCCGGCCTTTCGCGCACGCGGTATGGTGAATATGGTTTACTCAAAGCGCGGGGTACCCATAACCATGCGTTATTACTGGGTTGATGAAACGCTATGGCGGGACCGGGGAGAACTTGTAGGATTAGCCTGGCAGTCTATTCGGGAAGCGCGCCGGGAACTTAAGGTGAAAACGGATAACCAGGGCCGACTGAAAACCTTGCCGAACATCGACATCAATATGGAACGCTTACTCTGGCGGGTGGGTATTCGCAATGTTTATGATTTGCGTCTGAACGGTGCCAAACGCAGCTATCTTCGTTTGTTGCAGCAGCAACGCAATTTGGGCCTGCGGGTACTGCTTTCTTTGGGCGGGGCCATTGCCGGCTATCATCATGCCGCTTTACCTTCGGACATGCGCAGTGAGCTGACTCATTGGTTTGAGCGGACCATGTCGTTGCTTAGCCACGGACATAACCCGGGAGTTCGGGGCCTGATAAAAGGCCCCGGGTGATTAGGCCGGTTTGCCAATTTGCGCATTAAGCATCGTGAGTTCCGGAAGCAATTCAATCACCAGCCCTATCTGCTGCAGTACCAATTGATCTTTGCTTTCCGGTTCCGGCGTAGCGTGCCGAATACGTTCAGTCAGGCTTGCCAACGCCTGAGTGACGCGTTGTTCATCCTGTCCCTCCCAATGCAGGGCGCCATCGACATAACAAACCGCATCATTCAGCAGGTCCAGCGTAGCGGGGTTGTTCAGGCGCTCACGGTGAGCGCCCAGCGCCGAGATATAACTCAATAAGGTGTGGTTCAAACACAGCAGGCGGAAGGCGGCTTCCTGAACTTCCTTATTAGCTTTGGGATCGGCAGACATATTTGATATCACCGAAGCCAACTCTGCATCGCTGTTATGTGCATCCCGGCGAGCGATACGGTATGGCAGGCCGTTATCTTTACCCTGATGATACTGCACCAGAATGGCATCCAGATAACGGCAGTTGGCGTTCAGCGTTTTGCTGACGACTGCTGGCAATTGGCGGAACTTCCAGTCCGGCCAGATAAAGCTGACCGCTGCCCAGGCGATGGCACAACCTAAAATCGTGTCGTAAACGCGAGGCGCAGCCACCTCAAAACCTTCACCCAGCAGGTTAAAGCACAGCAACACCAGTAAGGTAATAAACATGGTGGCGTGTGCGTATTGCACGGTTCGAAAAGCAAAAAATAGTACGCCGCTGATGACAATCAGCACCATCTGGCCTTCCAGAGAAGGCACGAAATAGAGAATCGGCAGACCGATAAGAATACCGGCCAGCGTGCCGATAATTCGAAGAGCCAGCCGGCGACGCGTGGCATTGTAATTCGGTTGGCAGACAAACAGGCTGGTTAACAGGATCCAATAACCGTGCTGCATGCCGGTAAACTGAATAAAGGCATAACCCACGCACAGCACTACTGACATGCGAATGGCGTGGCGGAATAAGGCCGACTGCGGCGTCAGATGGCGGCTGATGCGCAAGCGGATATCGCTCCAGCCGGTGATCCGGTCATCCGACAGGCTATTCTCTTCCACCTGACCGTTGGCCAACGCCTGCTCGGACTCAATATTCGCCAGCTGTGCGTCAATCGCGCGTAAATTTTTCAACAGGTGCGACAGCGCCTTGGTCAGTTCACGGTTTTCCGGGGTGATGGCAATGCGAGTCAGAGCTTCTTCAATTCGGGCAAAGGCCGGTTCAAAGCGAAGGTTGTGTTGATACTTCTGGCGCAGCAAAATCGACTGTGCCAATTGCTGACAGGCGCGTGCCTGCATGCTGAGCAAGCGCTGGAACCGGAACAGAATATCACTGTGACGGAATTGTCGGCTTAGTGCCTGATACTGAACGTGTGATGAACTGGCGCGCTCATGGATATCCTGAGCAACAAAATAATAATGCAACGTGCGGCGGGTGCCGCGTTGACCGCGATCGCCTTTTAGCCGCGTCAGCAATGAAACTTTGGTCTGGTTAAGAATGGTTACCAGAGCGCTGTTGGCCATGGCAACATCCATCCACGGCAGGTCTGAGTCATGCTCGACGTCGGGATCAAACAGGTTGGCTTTGGCATCCAGGTAATTTGCCAACTGATTGTAACAACGCGCCAGATTTTCCTGTAAAGGGCGGATAGGAAAGATCAGGTGGCCAATCAGCGTCAGCAGGTTGTACCACAGGGCACCGATGATCAGCAGCATCGGCTGTTGATACCAGGCGTCATACATTGAAGTGCCAAGCATGGTATAGACCGCGATCAGCAGGGCACCAAACGCAATGGTGGCGTAGCGTTGCCCCAGTGCACCCAGCAATATAAAACCGCAGGTGGAAGTGGTCAGGCCGAGTGCGAACAGCCAGGGGTAAGGGAACAGCAGTTCAATGGAGGCGGAAGCAACAAAAAAACACACCAGCGTGATCAGCAGATTGCGTAGCCTGCCGGTCAGGCGATCATCCAGATCGGTCAATGCCGCCGCCACCACCCCCAGAGTCAGGGGAATGGTGAGCTTGGGAATGGCGAGCCACCAGGGTACGGCGGCTGCGCCGGCCAGCGCAATAAAAATGCGCAGGTCATAAAGCAGATTGCTGTTGTAGGCATAACGGCGTATTGCTGGTGCAAAAGAGAGCACGAAAAACTCCTCAGGCGGAGAAAAAATTAACGCTGCTGATACTGACGTCGGGCATTTTCAGTTCTGGCCTGCTGCGCCATCTCAACGGATACCACGCGGCGTCCAACTGGCCACAGGGCAATAGCGGCGATTTTAAAATTGGCTATGCCCACCGGAATACCAATAATCGTCACGCACTGCACAATACCGGCGGCGATATGTGACAGGCACAGCCACCAGCCGAACAGGAGCAGCCAGACAATATTCAGCAGTGAACCGCTGGCGGAAAGCAGCGCATTGCTTTTTTCCGGGTACAATTCATTAACGTGAATCGCTTCGTTGCCGAAAGGCAGTAACGACAGCTTGGTGATTTCCCAGCAGGAGCGGGTTAACGGTAGGGTGATGATCAGCAGCACGCTAAACACCGTTGCGACCAGCCAGCCAAGGGTGGTGAAAAAGCCGCCTAACACAAAATTAAGAATATTCAGTACAGTACGCATAGTCGTCATTCTGCTCTAATGATGGCCAAACCGCGATGCGGTTGCGTTTGCTATCAAAACGCAAAATCTATTCTACCCTTTTTTTAGCGCTAGAGTGCCACTGCTTATCGCAGGTAAACTGGCAGATATCCGTTATTTAATCTCAACATAGTCATGGCGCGACGATATGGAACTTAAAGCGACATCGCTGGGGAAACACCTGGCTCAGCATCCTTACAACCGTGTGCGGTTGCTGCACGCCGGTGTTGAGGTGAGCGGTGAGAAACATGAATATCTTATTCCTTTCAATCAGTTGATTTATGTCAGGTGTAAGCGAGGCATCGTCTGGGGTGAGCTGGAGTTTGAGCTGCCGGATGAAAAAGTGGTGCGCCTGCACGGTACCGAATGGCAGGAAACTCAGCGCTTCTATCATCATCTCCAGCAGGCCTGGCAACAGTGGAGCGCCGAGATGAGCGAAGTCAGCGCCGGCGTGTTGCACCAGCAGGTTGAACATATTCAGCGCATTGAACAGCAGGACAAGTGGTTTAAAAAATCCGAACTGGGTAAATTGCAGCAACAAATACGCGAGTCTTTCGGCGCATTACCGATGCCGGTGGCGCGGTTGGATCAATTCGACAATTGCCGGGATGATTATCAGCTTTGTCAGCAATGGCTACAGCAGGGGTTACGCAGCGTAGGGCTGCGTAACCAGCAGTGGACTGAACGTATGCTGGAGACCTACCACGATTTCTTCCAGAACATTGAAACCTCACCGCTGAACGACTCGCAAAGCCGCGCAGTGGTCAATGGTGAAGACTCGGTGCTGGTGCTGGCCGGGGCCGGCAGCGGTAAAACCTCGGTACTGGTGGCGCGAGCCGGCTGGCTGCTGCGCCGTCAGGAGGCTGAACCCGGGCAAATACTGTTGCTGGCTTTTGGTCGTCAGGCGGCGGAAGAGATGAACGAGCGCATTCAGGAGCGTTTGGGCAACGTGGCGATTCAGGCCAAAACCTTCCACGCGCTGGCGCTGCAGATTATCCAGCAGGGTAACCGTAAAGTGCCGGCGATCAGTAAGCTGGAAACGGACAGCAAGGCTCGACGAGCTTTGTTGATAGCACATTGGCAGCAGCAGTGTGCAGAGAAAAAAGCCCAGGCCAAAGGGTGGCGGCAATGGCTGACTGAAGAGCTGGAATGGGAAGTGCCGGAAGGCGACTTTTGGCAAGACAAACGCCTGGCTGAACGGCTGGCGGGTCGGCTCGAACGCTGGCTGGGACTGATGCGGATGCACGGCGGTAGCCAGGCGGAAATGATCGAACAGGCGGATGAAGAGATCCGTGACCTGTTTTCAAAACGTATCCGGCTGATGGCACCCTTGCTCAAGGCCTGGAAAGGCGCGCTGAAAGAGGAAGGGGCGGTAGATTTCTCCGGCCTGATCCATCAGGCGGTCAATATTCTGGAGAAAGGGCGCTTTGTCAGCCCATGGAAGCACATCCTGGTGGACGAGTTTCAGGATATCTCACCGCAGCGTGCGCAATTGCTGGCAGCACTGCGTAAACAGAACAAGCAAACTTGCCTGTTTGCGGTAGGTGATGACTGGCAGGCTATTTACCGCTTCAGCGGGGCCGAACTGACGCTAACCACGGCGTTTGCCGATAACTTTGGCGAAGGTGCTCAGTGCGCGCTTGATACGACTTACCGTTTCAATGAGCGCATCGGTGAGGTAGCGAACCGCTTTGTGCAGCAGAACCCGCACCAGTTGAAAAAGCCGTTGAACAGCCTGAGTAAAGGCAATAAGAAATCGGTAGTTCTGTTGCCGCATGAACAGCTTGAAAACTTGTTGGATAAGCTGAGCGGTTATGCCAAGCCGGAAGAAAGGATCCTGGTACTGGCGCGTTACCATCATCTGAAGCCGCAGGTATTGTCAAAAGCGGCGACCCGCTGGCCTAAATTGACCATTGAGTTTATGACCATCCACGCCAGCAAAGGGCAGCAGGCTGAGTATGTGATTATCGCTGGTTTGCATGAAGGCAACGATGGCTTCCCAGCGGTTGCGCGTGAGTCGATATTGGAAGATGTGCTGTTGCCGCAACCGGAAGACTTCCCGGATGCAGAGGAGCGGCGGTTACTGTATGTAGCGCTGACTCGCGCCAAACATCAGGTATGGCTATTACAGGATCGCGATCGTCCGTCGGTGTTCGTAGAACAACTGCAGGGTCTTGGCGTACCGTCGCAGAAGAAGCCCTAAGCTTTAGGCCTGGTGGCAACCAGGCCTAAAGGGTTATTTCAGGCGATCTTGCAAATAGCGTTGGTAGTCAGGGATGGCGATTTCTACTTCACTTTTGAACAGTGAAGAGTCAATCAGGAAATCTGCGGTTGAGCGGTTGGTGGCGACGGGGATATTCCACACGGTCGCCAGGCGCAGCAGGGCTTTCACATCCGGATCGTGGGGGACTGCGTTCAAGGGATCCCAGAAGAAGATCAGCATATCGATTTTGCTTTCGGCAATCAGTGCGCCAACCTGCTGGTCGCCCCCCATCGGCCCACTCAGCATACTGTGTACCGGAATGCCGCTGGCCTGTTGCACCAGGTTGCCGGTGGTGCCGGTGGCGTACAGTTGGTGCTGTTCCAGCACGGCCTTATTGTCTTCAACCCATGCCAGCAGAGCTTGTTTACGGTGATCGTGTGCCACCAGCGCAATGTGTTTGCGCGCGGCGATAGTGCGGGTGGTAAATTCCATCTGGATTTCCTTCGCTAATCGGGTGATGTGCGACAGATTACTGAAACTGTTTTTCACTGCCTAGCGTTTACACCTGAAAATGCGAAGAAAGCGCGCCTTTAAATAAAGGCGTCAGCAATCTTACTTAGTGCGCTGCCTGCTTATTGGCCCAATGGAGAAAACGTTTTTGCGTTTCTTTGTCCGCCTGCTGGTACCAGTATTGCAGCATCTGTTCGGAAACGTTTTCACCTTTCAGCGTTACCGTGGGGGAGTTTAACGCTGCGCTGCCCAGTGGCGAGGAGGGGGTAGCAGCACGAACGTGGGTGAAAGCCGCTACGGAAGCGGGGCGTTTCTGACTGTTGTAATCCGCCATCACCTTTTCCAGGTCGACGCTGAGCGTGACGCCATCGGGGTGCAATACATCGTGTTTCATTACCAGCGCGTTGCCATTTTTATCAATCACCTGATAATTTAGCGTTCTATCAAATCGTTGACCGTCCCGAACATTTTCAATGCGCGGCAGCTCAATGGCGACGGAACTGACATTCTGCGTATTGAAGGTGGCGATCAGCGGTGGTGAAGTATAGGCCGTTTGATCGTTTTGCCCCGAGCGTACAGATTTGACCACTTTAAACAGCAACTGATGTTGCCCGCCATCCAGCTCCAGGCTGTCGGCGCCTTTTAACAACGATCCTGTCATTTTCTTGCCGTCGACCACCAGCAGGTCGATGTCAGGGGAGAGTTTCAGGGTCGTAGCCACGGCAGGCATGCTGATACTGATGCTGAGCAGCCCCGCAACCATCAGACCAAATTTCATTGTTATCTCCTTATAAGTAGCATCGCTATCAGTGTTGGACACGGCACAGGTTGTGTCAAAGTTTTTCAGCATCGTGGTTTAAGTTACAAATGTACACATTTATATTCATTTTGACATTATTTTGGCCAGCAAATGCTGGCAGTGACAGCATCAGACCGCAAAAGTCGCCGGGAGTTTCCGTAACCCTGCGTTTAGCCGATTTAAGGTCAATGGGTTACACTCGAAACAGGGAAATTCCCCGTCGAAAATTGGGAGCGGAAAATGCAAGACAACGACATTGCCAGCCTGCTGCAGCAGGTAAAAACCATTGCGCTGGTGGGTGCCAGTGACAATCCGGCGCGGCCCAGTTTTGGTGTGATGGCCTATCTGCTTGCGCAGGGATATCAGGTTACGCCGGTCAGCCCAAAACTGGCCGGGCAAACGCTGCTCGGTCAACAGACCTATGCCACGTTGAAAGATATCCCGCACCCGGTGGACATGGTTGACGTGTTCCGCAATTCAGAAGCGGCATACGCGGTAGCACAAGAGGCGATTGCGATAGGGGCCAAGGCACTGTGGCTGCAAATCGGCGTTATTAATGAACAGGCCGCGGCATTAGCCAGTGAGGCGGGGTTAAAGGTGGTGATGGATCGCTGCCCTAAAATCGAAATCCCGCGTCTGGGGCTGGAGCGCTGAAAAATAAAAGGCCTGGCATAGTGCCAGGCCCTTATAGGGTGTTTCTCAGGCCTGGCGCATCAGTTGCGCAGGCGCGGGGCTTGTAGCTGGTGACGGATAGATTCCGCCAATTCGTCCAGCGATGGTTGTTCAGGATGGGCGTCCTGGGCTTCCCCATCTAACTGTGCTTCCGCCAGGTAGGTATGCACCGGTTGACCTTCTTCGTCTTCCATCACCACGTGGTACCAAGGAGCGAACCGTAAATCGGTATTCGCCGCTATTTCATCAGCTTTAGGCTGTTCCATAGAGTATTCAGGGTCGATATCAATCACCACCCCCAAATACCCCAGCAGCTTATGCCGAACCTGTTGTCCGATACCGAATTTGCTGGCAATCATGATGACCTCCTGAGAAACAGTGCCTTGCTCTCTATATGAGGGCAAAACAGCGTATTTCAAGTTACATCACCCGACACGCAAACCCTTTCAAATACAGCCCTTCAGGATAAGTCGCGATAACCGGGTGATCGGCAGCCTGACGATACTGCTCTATAAATTGTACATCACGCCCGGCGTCTACAGCGGCATCGGCTAAAATTTTCTGGAATAAATCGGTTGGCATCAGGCCGGAACAAGAGAAACTGAGCAAAATGCCGCCCGGGTTCAGCAATTGCAGCGCCAACATGTTGATATCTTTGTAACCGCGGCAAGCACCGGCCAGTTGGTTCTTGTTTTCGACGAACTTCGGCGGATCCATAATGATCAGGTCGAATTTCTCACCCTGAGTACGGTAGGCGCGTAGCAGTTGGAACACGTCATCACGCACAAATTCGGCTTTGCTCAGGTCTAACTTGTTCAGCTCGACGTTCTGTTTGGCGATATCCAATGCGGCTTGCGACGTATCAACGCTGATCACCTGTGTACAACCGCCCATCAGGGCAGACACGGCGAAGGCACCTGTATAGGAGAAGCAGTTCAGCACACGGCGGCCGGCGGAGTAATTACGTGCTGCCAGACGGCTGTCGCGCTGGTCAAGGTAAAAACCGGTCTTATGGCCTTGCTGAATATCCACCAGCAGTTTCATGCCATGTTCGGTAATCGGCAGCAGAGCAGGGGGCAGATCGCCCAGCACCTGGCCTTGCGCCAACGGTAAACCTTCTTTTTTACGCACTGCTACGTCTGAACGATCGTAGATGGCACATTCCGGGTAACAATGCTGCAAAGCGGTAATCAACGCGGCACGCTGATATTCAGCCCCGGCGGACAGCAACTGCAACACCAGGAAGTTCTGGAAGCGATCGATAGTGATACCCGGCATACCGTCGGATTCGCCGGCAATCAGGCGGTAACTGTCCAGTCCATCACGTTTGGCAACCCAATCACGCCAGGTTTGCGCCTGTTGTAAACGGCGGATGAAGAATTCGATGTTAATCTCTTCTTCTTGCTGGAAAGTCCAGACGCGGGCGCGGATTTGCGACTCCGGCGAGTAGGCACCGCGTGCCAGCCATTTGCCCTGGGCGTCGTGAATATCGATGGTTTCGCCGGAAAGGGCTTTACCTTCAATTCGTTGAACAGCGCCGGAAAATACCCATGGGTGGCGACGGAGTAAGGACTTTTCACGTCCTTTGGCGAGATACAGGCGTACGGTCATAATTAAGAATGCTGCCAGCTAGATAAAAAGAGTGACATCGCCGTGCAAACGCACAGGCAATACCATAAATGTAAGTCGATAAGGGGGCGATTATGACACAAGTTTGCATTGCTGCGTATGTCTATGGCGTAGTGCAAGGGGTAGGGTTTCGCTATAACACCCAGCATCATGCGACGGCGTTGGGATTGAGCGGATACGCGCGCAATCTTGATGACGGCAGTGTTGAAGTGGTGGCCTGCGGCGAACAACCTCAGGTGGATAAGCTGGTGGAATGGCTGAAAAATGGCGGCCCGCGCAGCGCACGTGTTGATCGCGTGCTGGTGGAACCGCGAGGCACCGCCGATTATCAAGGCTTCAGCATTCGCTATTAGCCGGGTATCAGATGCATTTTACCGGTTTCGGCAGGCCGGCAATTTTGGTGGCCTGCTTGGCCGGACCTTTAGGGAACAGACGGTAGAGATAACGGCTGTTGCCTTTCTCTTCGCCGTATTTCTGTGCCATGGCTTTGACCAGCATGCGGATCGCCGGTGAAGTATTAAATTCCAGGTAAAAGCTGCGGACGAAACGCACCACTTCCCAATGTGCCTCGGTCAGTATTATCTCTTCCTGTGCGGCCAGCAGCGGCGCCAGGGCCTCATGCCAGTCCGCGCTGTTTTTCAGGTAACCCTGTGCGTCGGTTTCAATAACCTGACCTTCATACTCCAACATACTGCCTCGGTAACGGGTAATTCAGAACGGCCGCCAGTTTAGCAAACTTTTGTCGCTGCAAAAAATAAAGCCCCGCCGGAGCGGGGCTTTGGGTATTTCTCAGACGTTGAATCAGTTGCTGCGCGCGAAGCCCAGAATGCTCAACAGGCTGATGAACATGTTGTACAGCGACACGTACAGACTGACGGTGGCGCGAATGTAGTTAGTTTCGCCGCCGTGGATAATGTTGCTGGTTTCCCACAGGATGGCACCGGCGGAGAACAGGATAAACAGCGCGCTAATGGCCAGATGCAGGGCAGGGATCTGCAGGAACAGGTTGGCGATGACGGCAACCAGCAGCACCACAAAACCGGCCATCATCATCCCGGACAGGAACGACATATCCTTGCGCGTGGTCAGCACGTAGGCCGAACAGCAGAAGAACACCACCGCGGTGCCACCCAGTGCCAGCATGATCAGGTCGCCGGCTCCGGTATTAATGAACGAACTGAGGATCGGCCCCAGGGCGTAACCCATAAAACCGGTCAGCGCGAAGGCCGCCAGAATGCCCGCTGGGCTGTTCGCCAGCTTATGGGTCAGGAACATAAGCCCATAGAAACCGACCAGCATCAGCAACAGGCCCGGTGCCGGCAGCCCCAGCATGGTGCTGGCCGTTGCGGTGAGCGCAGAAAAAGCCAGCGTCAGCGAAAGCAGGAAATAGGTGTTACGCAGAACCTTATGTGTACTCAGTAGCGAGTCACGCGAGGAGGATGAGACGACAATACGGTCCATAATGATCTCTCTTATCAGGTCATCACAAAATTAGTGACGATGATAGGCAGCGCAAGCGTTTGATTAAAGTTTGTTTACCAATCTTTACCCTTAGTCATCATTGCTGCAACATTGAACCGGCGCTGGTGGTTTCTTCAACGCTTGCGCGCCAGTTGCTGTTTTTTCGCTCGGTTGAACGGTAATAGGCTTTACAAGCGGATCAGCTGTGTTTATAGTTCGGCTCGTTGCGGAGGGGTGGCCGAGTGGCTGAAGGCAACGGTCTTGAAAACCGTCGACGGGAAACCGTTCCAGAGTTCGAATCTCTGCTCCTCCGCCATAAATTATGACCCCGTGCTCTTAGAGCGCGGGGTTTTTTTATGCCTATAAAATGACTCGCCGTGCTTATGGCATAAAAAAACCGCCCCGGATGGGGCGGCTGAATAGAAGAGTAGTGCGGGGAACTAGCGAACCAAATGCAGGAAGTGCAGGTGTTTCTCGTACTGGTCGAGAATGTCGTGAATAATCTGTTCTTGCGTCCAGCCCATCACATCGTAATCCTGGCCCCCTTCCTTCAGGTGGACTTCACCCCGGTAGTACTTATGTTCCTCATCACGCTCTTCGTCTTTCAACCCGGCAAGGGCAAAGGCCGGCTGAATGTAAGCCCGCAGGCGCACCTCATAGACAAAGTTCAGGTCTTCACCCAAATCGACTTCGAAACGGATGCGATCGTCCTGTGAATCATCAATCGAGGACGTGGTGTTTTGCTTGGCTAATTCTGCTTCTACCAGCGTCATAGCCGGTTGAACCACTTCACCGACAAACCGTTTTACCTGAGAACGTTTCGGGAAGTAGGCGATATTACGTAAGCGCCTTTGCCATGAGATCGGATTGCGTGCGGCAGTCGGTGCAATGGTGGTCATCACCTGGCTGTCGCGCTTATAGGCGTCGATACGCAAGGCCTTTAATAGCCCGTAGATCGACACCAGCAGGATCATCGAGAACGGCAGGGCACTGGCGATGGTCACGGTTTGCAACGCGCTTAGCCCACCGGCGAGCAACAGGGCAATGGCGACCAGACCCATCATGCCGGCCCAGAAAATCCGCTGCCAGACCGGAGTTTGGTCGGTACCACCGGAAGCCAGGGTATCTACCACCATCGCCCCCGAATCCGCCGACGTGACGAAGAATACTACGACCATGGCCATAGCGATAAATGACAAGATATTAGAGAACGGGAAATGTTCCAGGAAGTTGAACAACGCCAGTGCTACGTCATTTTGTACCGTGTCAGCCAGATCGCGCGCCCCTTCGGCCATGATCAGATTAATGGCACTGTTACCGAACACCGTCATCCACAGCAGTGTGAAACCTGCGGGAACGAACAGCACGCCGGTGACGAATTCACGGATGGTACGTCCGCGTGAAACTCGGGCGATAAACATGCCGACGAAAGGCGACCAGGACAACCACCAGCCCCAATACAGCAGCGTCCACCCACCCAGCCAGTTACTGGATTTCGGCTCGTAGGCATACAGGTTAAAAGTCTTGCTGACGATGTCAGAAAGATAACCGCCGGTATTTTCTACAAAGGATTTTAGCAACAGCACGGTTGGGCCGAGCGCAGCCACCAGGACCAGCAGCAGCACCGCCAGGCCGAGGTTCAATTCGGACAGAATGCGGATGCCTTTATCCAACCCGGACACCACTGACAGCGTCGCCAGGCCGGTGATCACCACGATCAGCACCACCTGTACCGTGGCGTTGATCGGCAAGCCAAACAGGTGGTTAAGACCAGCATTAACCTGTAAGACGCCGTAGCCTAATGAGGTGGCGACGCCGAACACGGTACCGATCACTGCAAAAATATCTACCGCGTGGCCAATCGGCCCATAGATGCGATCGCCAATAATTGGATACAGCGCAGAACGCAGCGTCAGCGGCAGGCCGTGACGATAGCTGAAGAAGGCAAGAATCAACGCCACGATGGCATAAATCGCCCAGGCATGCAGGCCCCAGTGGAAGAAGGTTAGGCGCATGGCCTGTTTAGCCGCTTCCACTGTTTCCGGCGTTCCGACAGGGGGAGAAAGGTAATGCATCACCGGTTCGGCGACGCCAAAGAACATCAGACCGATGCCCATCCCGGCGGAAAATAGCATGGCGAACCATGAAACATAGCTAAAGTCGGGTTGGGCGTGATCCGGCCCAAGCTTGATATTGCCGTAACGCGACAAACCCAGATAGGTCACACTCAGCAGGATCAGTGCGACCGCCAGAATGTAAAACCAGCTGGCGTTGGTGAAAATACCCTGTTGCAACGCTTTGAATTTGCGATCGGCTAACTCGGGGTACAGGGCGGCAAAGGCCACCAGGATGATGATTAAAGCGGCAGAGATAAAAAATACCGGAGGATTGATATGGCTACGACGTGCCACAATTTCAGTGTCGTTTTGGCTCATAGAATACCTTCTAGCTAGTCCGTTAGGGAATGGGGGTTAATCCTTTAAAACAGCTCCATAAAAAGTGGGCGAACGGCTGCCCGAGAAATTTAACTCGGCGAGTATAGCGAAAAAACGAGGTAATTGACATTTTTTGGTTAAAACGGCTATTTTAAGTGGTTTTGTTAGATGTTTTCGCTATATGAAAGGAGAGCGCTCAGGAAAGACAATTCACTCTTTTCGAAGGGATAAGACAGCATGGCCGAGTAATGCCTGTCTGTACATCAACACCACAGCAGACTGCGGCTATCGGGCGTCAGCGGTAGGAAAGGGGCTTTTAGCGGCGGGGTAGAGCAGATCATGAGAGAAACCTCTATAACAGTGGCTTGAACCAGAGGGATGTGCCGTTGGCGCTTGATTAGAGTCATACAGAGGGTAAAATAGAGCGACGCGTTCGCGCTTAACGCTTTCATGGAGATAGAGATGAGCTGGTATCAAATAGCATTGTGGACCATGATTTTTCTGAAGTCCGGTGCGTTTCTGGTGTTCGTTTGGTGGTGGATGTTCAAACGTGCCACCAAGCCTTACGTTCGCCCGCAAGATGTTATGATTGACGAAACGCCGGATGATGACAATCTGACCATGGAAGAAGTGATGAAAAAACACGGCATCACCCGTGTGGAGAATCAAACTCAATAACGCGTCCCGTGCCGGAGCCCTCCGGGATGAATGCAGAAGCTATCCCTGTGCGACTTGCGGCCATGCCTGCAGGCCAGGGGTAGCCCCCCAGCCTGCAGTCACAGTATTTAACGCCGTTTTCTCCCCACCAGCCATACCAGAATCAGCAACGCCAGTACCGCAATGCCGATTGCCGGAGCCATATAAGGCTGCAACCGCGCCAGCAGTGGGATCGGGCCTCCTTGGCGCAATACGGCGACGTCCGCGGCGCTGACTTTAACCGCCGGGTTGCCATACTGTTGCAGGACAAAGTTGCTGATAGCGGCGATCTGTTGATCGTTCAGTGGATTCACATACGACTGTGGGCCAAAGTTCGGCATCAGCACGTGTTGACTGCCGACCCTTCGCTCGACGCCAAACAGCATGGCTGAAATCAGGTTAGCCGGGTTGCCGGCACCGGTGGCGGTATTGTTGAACAACGAAGGGTAAGCCTGATTTTTACTGCCGCTGCCGTCCGGCTGATGACAGCTGGCGCAGTTGCCGCTGAACAGTGCGGCGCCGTCGGTCAGGGTGTTATTCGCCGTGGCAGGCTGTAACCCGCGCAACTGGGGCTCAACGCTCGATGGCTTGCCATAGCTGTCGGCAGCCTGGCTGTCGTTGAGGTCGCGGATCGGCGTGGTGCTTTTCAGGTAAACGGCGATGGCCGATAAATCCTCAGCGGAAAAATACTGCAGGCTGTTTTCGATAGCCTCTGCCATGCCGCCCGCCGCCTGATTCTTGCCGGCCACCTGGCCCGTTTTCAAATACTGGACCAATTGCTGCTGGCTCCAACCGCCGATGCCGCTGATCGGATCTGAAGTGATGTTGGGCGCATACCAACTGCCCACCATACCGCCCGCCAGCGCCTGACTGTCGTCTTCTGCCATCAGCAGATTACGTGGGGTGTGACAGGTGTCGCAGTGCCCCGGACCATTGACCAGATAGGCCCCGCGGTTCCATTGTTCGCTCTTGTTGGCATCGGGCGCAAAGCGGCCGTCTTTCAGGAACAACAGATTCCAGGCGGCCATGCTAAAGCGCAGGTTGAATGGGAATGGCAGGTCGGTCAGCGTATTTTTCTGATCGACCGGTTTCACGCCGTGCATAAAGTAGGCATACAGCGCCTTAATGTCCTCATCGCTCAAGCGGGTGTAAGAGGTATAGGGCATGGCGGGGTAGAGGTGGGTGCCATCGGCGCGAATACCGTCCCTGACCGCACGGGCAAACTGCTGTTCGCTATAACGGCCAATGCCTTCGGCGTTGGACGGGGTGATATTGGTGGCGTAAATCATTCCCATGGGGGAACTGATGCCATAGCCGCCGGCAAACGGCGTGCCGCCTTCCGGTTTGGTATGGCAGGCCTGGCAGTCGGAGGCGATGGCAATCTGTTCGCCTTTTTTAATCAACGCCACGCCGCTCAGGTCAGCTTCGTTTGCCGCCTGTACGGCGCTGCTGCCGAGTAACAGCAGGGATAGCAGTGTCAGTCTCGCCTGTTTTTTCATGACTTCACCGCCAGCTTGCGCGCAATGTCATCGGCGGCCTTGATACCCAATGCCGCCATGGTCAGGGTACTGTTCACCACGCTGGCGGAAGGAATGGCACCGCCGCCCGGCAACCAAAGATTGGCATGGTCATGAGTCCGGCAGTTACCGTCCACCACCGAATCTTCAGGGCTGTGGCCCATGATGGTGCCGCCCATAATATGGTTGTTGGCGTTCAGGCTGGTGGTGATATTAAACTCATCGGCGTCAAACAGCTGACCAATGTGCTCCAGTTGTTTGTGCGCGGCCTCTGCACCTTTACGCACGTAGTCGCCAACGTCGTAGTGGATGTCCGGGCAAGGCAGGCCATGGGCATCTTTACGGGTTTTACTCAGCGTCAGGCGGTTATTCGGGTCTGGTAACGGTTCCAGACTAATGGATAAATCGACGCCATAGGCGGCGCGTCGGCGGATCTCGGCATCTAATTCTTTGCCGACCAACCCTTTTTCCAACGCCTGTTGGGTTGCAGGTACCACCCGGTTGATGTTGTTGAGGATCATTTTATTGGCCGAGTAGTCTTTGCGGAATTCACCGTCACGTGGGCCAACCAGACAGCTGCTTTGCGCCGGACCACGGCCCAGCCACAGCGGCTCTTTCGCCAGGAAAGTGCAGTGAAAACCTGAATGGTCCATCATGTTGCGGCCCACCTGATCGGAAGCGTTGGCGATGCCGTTTGGATTGCGCTCATTGGCGGCCATCAGCAGCAGGCGCGGGGTTTCTATGCCGTTACAAGCCAGCGCAAAAGCCTTGGCCGTGGCCTGATGGGACTGTTTTTTGCTGTCCAGCCAATGTACCGCAGTCACCTGATTGTGTTCATCGGTGTCGATTTTGTACACCACCGCTTCCGCCAGCACGACCGCGCCTTTCATCTCTGCGCGTTCAACGTGATGAATACCGTTGTACATGGCGCCTATCGGGCAGATGGGCTGACAATTGTTGTTACCACAGCAGGTCGGACGGCCTTTCCACGGATGAGTACTGCGCCCCTGTGGGATCGGAACCGAGCGGTAGCCGTGCGGGTTGACCACTTCGGCAAAGCGGATGTCGCCGTGAGCCCAGGGCACCATATCCATTGGGTAGGGTTTACTGCGCTCAACCGGGGATTGTTGTTGCGGATCGTTAGGGCCGGCCACGCCAATTTCTTCTTCGGCCCGGCAATAGTAGGGCTCCAGCTCGTCGTAGGAAATCGGCCAGTCGCGCCCCACGCCGTACAGGGTTTTCATTTGGAAATCGCTGGGCAGGTGTCGCCAGCAGGACGCGGCCCAGTGCCAGGTGGTGCCACCGACGGTACGCAGATAACCCTGCTTGAAACTGCCGGCGCTGGGGCCACTCAGGGCCACATAGTTGTTTTCCGGGAAATAAAGCGGGGCGGTGGCGAACTCCGATTGCGGATAGAGTCCCTGGTAATCAGAGCCGGCGCGGTTGTCAAAAGGCATATTGCGCCAGTTTTCTACGGCCTGGCCGCGTTCGATGCGCAGGCCTGCCTCCAGCACCAGCACAGAATACCCCTGGTTGACCAATTGATCGGCCATCATGCCGCCGACAATGCCGGAACCCACGATCACAATATCGGCCGAGGCGTTGCCATCGGCGGTAAATACAGGTTTTTTCATTAGAAGGCTCTCAGATCACAGGGAAACATTGACGGCGGGTGGGGCTGCGGTCCACCACAGCGGGCCATTGCCGCAGTAGGTGGGAACGATCAGCGCATCGCTGGCGGGGCGATACATCAACGCGTCTTTGTAGGCAATCAGCTGCGCCGTTTGGCCATGGCCGACGGTGCCGGTATACCAGGCGGTGATAATCGCGGTGACCACTTCCTGCAAGCCAGCCTGGATCGCCTGCTGCTGCAATTGTTGCGCACTTTGGCCTGCTTGTAACAGACCGCCGAGTTGCTCAACCTGTGCGGTGAACTGGGGATTATGGTTATGCAGCGCAGTAAAAATACGCGCCGACATCCCCTGATCGATATCCTGATGTTCGGTCAATGTCTGAGATATTTTGAAGAAGCGGGCAAACTGCAGCGGATTGGCCGAAGGGGTTTGTTGTTCAGCCAGGCTGAGGAAAGGATAACTGAGCAGCGAGCCGGCCAGCAGGGTTGAGGCCAGTCCCAGCAGCACTTCACGTCGACTGAAACCGGTTCCATTTTTGGCTGGTAGCCCACCATCGTCTGATAACAAATTTTCCATGTGTTTTTCTCACAACAGGTGTTAGTGCCGAATAAGGCAAAAGGGAGCGGGTAAAGAGGGATAAAAAATAATCAACAATGAAATAACTCCATTGCTTATGCTTTTGTATCTAATAATTTGGCGGGATATTAACTTGTCGATAACTTTCCAGCAATAAACTTGCTTAGGTACCATGACAAAACAGCACGTAAAGAATAAAAAAACCCGCCGCAGCGGGTTTCCGGTTTATGCGTTAGCTCTTGCAACCCATCAATTCCGGCAGCACGCCCGGTTTAGCCTTCAGCGACGCCTGGACGTCCTCTGGCAGGCCCGCCCAGATAATCAACCCGGTGCGTTTCTCGATTTCACTGACCGTTACGCGGTACTGACAGAAATCGGCACTTTTCGGGGTATTTTGATCAAACAGAAACGCCGCATAGTGATTAACTTCCGGGCTGTTGTTAATAAAAATTACCTTCCAGTAAGCGCTGGGAATGGTGTGCGCTTTTTGGGTGCCTGGCAATTTGCCCATATTGCGTTCGTATAGCGGCCCGGTCACGGTATACACCGAACTGATGTCTGCGCGGTCAATCAGTTTGCGTTCCTGATCTTCCAACCGCGCCCAGGAGCCCTGGTTCAGATCGGCCATCTGCGGGGTGATGTTGGAAAGGTAGTTCAACGACTCCCAGTCAGAGACCCCAGCTAAAGAAGCCAGCGGCGCCTGATGGCCACGGTCAACTTTCAGCGCCGCATTGGCGCCGGTGTAGTCCGCCGGGATCAGCGTATCTGCCGGGTTCAGTGCCGGGTCGGTCTTCCAGTTACGCGTTTTACCGCTGGCCGGCGTGTCCTTGGTGATGTGATAAGCCACCCAGTTGGCAAACTTGGTGGTGCTATTGTTGTTCAATGTATAAGCGTGGCGCACGATTGACACGTTGCTACTGCCGCCGGTTGGGCAACCGACCGCACAGTTGTCGATAGACTCCAGTGCTTCGGCCGAAGCCTGGGCGGTAAACAGCAGCGTGGCCAGAACTAACGTCTTGTTAAAGCGCATATTCATATCCTCAATAAGTTAAAATAATACTGTATGTATTTACAGTGAAGTCAACTTATCGCAATGAAACGAATACAACAATGCAACACATTCACGTTACGAATGTGTCAGCAGTGGTACAGCAAAGCGGGGTAAAAAGAGCCTGCGCTGCGCAAGGGCAGCGAAGGCATTAAAAACGCCAAAAAGCGCGTGAGCATAGGATCAGCATGGGGTAGATCTCAAGACGGCCAAGCAACATCGCCGAACACATTAGCCATTTGGCCGCATCGCTGAGCGTGCCAAACCCGGCGGCGGTTTCACCGAACCCCAGCCCCATATTGTTGATACAGGCGGCAACGGTCGCGAAGGAGGTTACCAGGTCATAGCCCATCAGATTCAGCAGCCAGACAAAAAAACAGCTGAAGAAGACGTAGAGAAAGAAGAAGCTCCAGACCGAACGCAACACCCGATCCTGAATCGGCGCATTGCCGACCTTGATGGTGAAAATGGCATTGGGGTGGACCAGTTGGTTGATCTCATGTCGGCTCTGCTTGTACATGATCAGAAAACGCAGCGCCTTGATACCGCCACAGGTTGAACCGACGCAGCCACCGAAAAAGCTCGCTGCTAACAGCAGCATAATGGTGTGGGAGGGCATTTTGGCATAGTCAGCGGTGGCCAGCCCGTTATCGGTCATCATCGAACTGGTGAGGAAAAAACCGTGTACGAAGGAGTCTTTGGCACCGTACATGCCGGAACGGTACAGTTCGAAACAGACAATGGCCACGATAATCGCCAGCACCAACAGGAAAAAGCGCAGTTCCGGGTTTCTATACAGTGGCTTCAGGCTGCGGCGGCCCACGGCGACGAAATACAGGGTGAAATTCACCGCGGCCAGAATCGAAAAGATCCCGCCGACCATTTCCACCGCCGAGCTATCGTAAAAGCCCAGGCTCTCATTGCGGGTGGAAAAGCCCCCGAGCGAAACGGTGGAGATCCCATGGCAGAGTGCATCAAACCACGGCATGCCCGCAATACGGAACGCCACCGTACAGGCCAACCCCAGGCCAAGATAAATCAGCCACAGGTTTTTCGAGGTGTCGGCCAGCCGCGGAGTCAGACGTTCTTCTTTGAACGGCCCGGGCATTTCCGACTGATAAAGCTTGGCACCACCAATGCCCAGCAGCGGCAGCACCGCGACGGCCAACACAATGACGCCGAGGCCGCCGATAAAATTGAGCTGGGAGCGGTAGTAGAGGACAGATTTGGGTAGGCCGGAGACATCGTTGAGTACCGAAGCGCCGGTGGTGGTAATGCCGGAAACGCCTTCGAACATGGCATCGGTCAGGCTGATATTGAGCGTGTCATCCATCCACAACGGCAGGGCGCTGACCATAGAAAACAGCAGCCAGAACAACACAATAATCAGAAAGCCGTCCTGCGTGCGTAGCTGCACCTTGGACTGCCGCGTGCTGAACCAACCCAGCCCGCCGAGAGAACCGGCAATCACCAGCGTATAGAAGAAGGAGAAAACGCTTTTTTCTTTATACAACAACGCCACCAACAAAGGGGGGATCATTGACAGGCTGTAAAGGAAAACTAAAAAACTGCAAAGATGAATAACGACCAGGATCTGTTTATTCTTGACCATACTTGCGCCCGAGTTGCCAGTCGGCAATGAGTCAATTTATTCTTTAAGTATATAAAGAATAAGGCAGACGATATAAAAAAAGCGTAAAAATTCATATCGTCTGCGAAGGTTGGCACGTTTTTTAACCGTGGTGGTGATTATTCCAACAGATTGTTTACGGTGCGACGCACGTATTGCGTCATCTGTGCCAGATCCTCGGGTGACACGGGGCCGCCACCTGCATGGACGACCTGCTGTTCAATCTGGGCAATTTCCTGCTCGACCTTATTGGCAATCTGCACCTTGACGATTTTATCCACCGACGAGAGCAGAACCTTCAACACCACTTTCAGCGCCACATTCTCGCAGAACGAATCGTAGTGATGGACCGCCGGCGGTGCCGCGGGTGGCTCGGGTGCGCGCGGGGCCATAGCCTTGAAACTGTCTACATTTTCAATAATAAGATCCAGGTCTCTTATTAGTTCATCAAAATCTTTAGACACTGACTTATTTCCCTTCGCTATGCGCAAAAACAGAACGCCCGTCATCAGGGCACGGGCCGGTGATTGACGGGCAGAACGAATTTCGACCGTGACGTTCAGGTAGTGAATGGCAGGGTGAGCGGCATTTTAACCTTGCTGCGGGTTGGCAACAAGATGGGGCCGAAGGAATCAACGGCCCCAGAGGGCAGGTAACTGAAGGTTATCGCTTAACTTTTCAGCTTGGCGGTGATTTTCGCCACGTGTTCGCCCTGATAACGGGCAATGGTCAGCTCTTCCGGGCTGGGTTGGCGTGAACCGTCGCCTCCGGCGATGGTAGTTGCGCCATAAGGGGTACCGCCGCGGGTTTGCGAGACATCAAACAGTTCCGGGGTGGCATAGCCGATCGGCACAATAATAAAGCCGTGGTGCGCCAGCGTGGTCCAGGTGGAGGTGATGGTGTGTTCCTGACCGCCGCCGGTGCCGGTGGAGGAGAAGACGCTGCCCACTTTGCCGTACAGCGCACCGGAAGCCCACAGCCCACCGGTTTGGTCGAGGAAGGTACGCATTTGCCCGGCCATATTGCCAAAGCGGGTCGGGGTGCCGAAGATAATGCCATCGTAATCGGCCAATTCCTGCGGGCTGGCTACCGGCGCTTTTTGATCTTGCTTGCCGCCGGCTTTGGCAAAGGCTTCTGCCGGGATGGTTTCCGGCACGCGTTTCAGGGTCACTTCAACGCCACTGACCCGGCGAGCGCCTTCCGCTACCGCCTCTGCCAGGGTTTCAATATGTCCGTACATTGAGTAATAAAGGACCAATATTTTCGCCATGTTCCATTCTCCGCTCTGGTGATTGCAAGATATGCCCCCCTAAGCATAGGAGTGAATGAAGAACTTATCCTCGCGGTTTTATTTTATTCCGGCTATCGCCAACAGTGTACCGAAGGTAATCAGCAGGCCACCGAAGGCTCTGTCGATACCTTTGCGCATACGCAGCAGGCGTGCATTGATGCGGGGTGCGGAAAACAGCAGCGCGACGGCACTGAACCAGAGTATATGGGCGAGCGAAATAAACAGCCCATAACCGATCTGTACGCTGAGCGGTGTCTGCGGGTTAACCACTTGCATAAACAGGCTGACGATAAAAATGGTGGTTTTCGGGTTGAGCACGTTGGTTAAAAAGCCGGTTTTCAGCGCGACAATATCGTTGACGGCGGCTGGCGTGCTGGAAGACGGGGCGGCATGGGCACCGGCGTTACGCAGCATACTGACGCCAAGATAAATCAGGTAGGCGGCGCCAATCGCCTTCAGCAGGGTGAACAACCACAACGACTGCTGGATTAGCACGCCGACCCCAATCAGGGTGTAGCTGACATGGACCAATACGCCTGCGCCAATGCCACAGGCGGTTACTACCCCGGCGCGGCGGGAGAGCAGCAGGCTGTTGCGTGACACCATGGCGAAGTCTGGCCCTGGGCTGATGACGGCGAGTAAAGTGATGGTGACGACAGCGAGGAGTTCGGTCATAGTGATCCTGGTAATAAATCAGAAAAGAGTGGCTGATTTATAAGAGAAATGACCGATGGTGACAAACGATGAAAACTGACCGTATCGGTGAGAAAAACTCACCTAGTGCCAACCGTCCGCTGTCCCTGGGAGGGCTGCGTTGTTTTGAGGCTGCTGCGCGGCTGGAAAGTTTTACCCAGGCGGCGAACAGCCTGAGTCTGACGCACGGTGCGGTTAGTCGTGCGGTCAGGGGGTTGGAGGATGAACTCGGCGTGATGTTATTTGAACGCCGCCATCGGCGGGTGTACCTGACGGCGGCCGGTCGTACGCTATTGCAGGCGTCACAACAGGCATTTGGCATTCTGGAGCACAGTGCACAAACGCTGCGGCAGCAGGCGCAGGACGCACCCTTGGTCTTGTCCTGTGAGCCGACGCTATTGATGCGCTGGCTGATACCGCGTCTGCCGGCATTTCAGTTGGCACACCCGGACATCAACCTGCAACTGGTGGCTGGTGGTGGGCCGTTTTCGTTTCACGATGGGATTAGCGCCGCTATCCGTCGCAACGATTTTGACTGGGGCGATAAGCTACACAGCGTGGCGTTGTTCAAGGAACGGGTCGGGCCGGTGTGCAAACCAGGAATGCTACGGCGTTTCGTTATCGCCAATGGCGGCCAGCCGCAGTTGAGTCAAGATGCGGTGTTATTGCATTCGGCCACCCGACCCGATGCCTGGCGACAGTGGGCGCAAGTACAGGGCGTCGCGCTGGCGGGACGATCGGAACAGCGCTTTGATCATTTCTACTTCAGTTTACAGGCGGCGGTGGCGGGGATAGGTATAGCTATCGGCCCGTGGCAACAGGTGCGTGATGATGTCGCTAGCGGGTTGCTGTGCGCACCTTTTGGCTTTTCGTCGGACGGCAGCGGTTACTGTTTGCTGACGCCGCAAGAAATCCGGCCGGGCAGTGCGCTGGCCCGGTTGGCGGATTGGCTACAACTTACGGCATGCGCCTGAGTTTTTCTGCCAGGCGTTGTTGTTGCCAGCGACTGAAAAAATCACGCAACAGCAGAGTACGGGTGGCACGCATGACCAGTGCGATGCTCATGCCGCCGATGGCCCACAGCGACCACAGATATTGCGGATGGGTAAACCAGTTGATGGCAAACAGCATCAGGCCGATGCAGGCAAACCGTACCGCCATACTCAACAACTTGGTTTCCGCCTCTACCTGCCGGCGAATGGCCTGTTCTGCCTGATAGTCGTTGTCACTCTTGTCCTGCTGCGTCGGCTGATAAAGATCACTGACCTGCAGCCCCAGGGCTGCGGCAATGGCGGTCAGGGTTTCCAGACTGGCCTGTTCGCCATTTTCAATACGTTGAACCGTGCGGGTACTGAGGCCGGCAATGGTGGCCAATTGGTCTTGTGACCAGCCCTTTTCCAGCCGTAATTGCCTGATGCGGTAAGTTTGCATTGCGTTCTCCAAAATGAACCCTCAATGAGGCAAAGTGTAGGGGCTGGCAGCGTCGACTGCCACGACAGTAGCATGACATATGCACGACAAAGGGGTGACAGCCCGCTGAAAATGCGGGCTGTCGTGGCGACTAGAAGGTGACGTTGCGGATAAAACGCAAGGGTTGCTCGCTGCGGTTAGTGTAAGCGTAGTGTTGATCGCTGTTGAACACCTGGGTTTGGCCAGCCTCCAGCGTCAAGGTTTGTTGTTCCAGTACCAGCGTCAGGCTACCGGCGATGACGTAAATAATTTCGCTCCAGCCTTCGGCATCTGGCACCGAGTCGTAGTGCTCGCCCGGCATCAGCGTCCATTCCCACAGTTCAACCCGCTGGCGCGCAGGCACGCTGGCGGCGAACAGCGCCTGACTTGCCGGTTGAACCCCTTGCCAGGCCAGTTCACCCACTAAATGGTTGCCACGCGCTTCGGGTGCCTGGATAAGATCGGTGAAGGCGATATTCAGCGCATCGGCCAGCTTGTCCAGCACCGCCAGGCTGACGTTACGGTCACCGGCTTCAATGCCGGCCAGCATGCGGCGACTGACGCCGGATCTTAGTGCCAGCGCCACCTGACTGAGCCCCGCCTGTTGGCGATAGCCGCGCAGGTTGCTGCTCAGGTATTGCAGCACCTTGGGCGCTTCATGTTTGCCGCTGTTCACTGTATTGCTCATCCGCAGGCTTTACCTCATACTGGCAGGATCTGTGCATTATATTGCACCCAGCAGGAAGGGCAAGCCGGTGTCCGCAGTAAAAAAATCCTTTATTTCCACCTTCATTCCCAGGATCAAGCGACAGGAAGCGGTGTTGATTTTCATCACCATGATCTGGGGCGGCACCTTTTTGGCGGTACATCTTGCCATGCAGGTCAGCGGGCCGTTCTTTTTCGTTGGTTTGCGCTTCGCCGCCGCCACGCTGGTGCTGATGTTGTTTTCGCTGCGCAGTCTGCGCGGGCTGACCTGGTATGAACTGAAAGCGGGCGTGTTTATCGGTGTGGCCATTATGTTCGGCTACGGTCTGCAAACCGTGGGGCTACAAACCATCAGCAGCAGTCAGTCGGCGTTTATTACCGCCATGTATGTGCCTATGGTGCCGCTGCTGCAGTGGCTGGTATTGGGGCGTTTTCCCGGCGTGATGGCCTGGGTTGGCGTGTTGCTGGCATTCAGCGGCCTGATGCTGCTGGCGGCGCCGAGCAGCACCGATATGGCGCTCAGCGTGGGTGAGATACTGACGCTGATTGGTACGCTGGGCATGGCCGCCGAGATCATTTTGATTAGCGCGTATGCGGGTAAGGTCAATGTTAAGCGGGTGACGTTAGTGCAACTGGCGACTGCCTCGCTGGCCTCGTTCCTGATGATGGTGCCGACCGGTGAGTCGGTGCCGCCGTACAGCAGCTATCTGTTGTACAGCGCAATCGGTCTGGGGATGGCCAGCGCCATTATTCAGGTGACGATGAACTGGGCGCAACGCAGTGTTTCACCGACGCGCGCCACGGTCATCTATGCCGGCGAGCCGGTCTGGGCCGGGTTGGTCGGGCGTATTGCCGGCGAACGTTTGCCCGGTGTAGCCCTGTTAGGCTGTGCGTTAATCGTGTTGGGGGTGCTGGTCAGCGAGTTGCGCATTCGCCGCAAGGGAAAAGCGGCTGCGCTGGCCGAATAAGGCCCGGTTACCGGGCCATCGCGATATCTTAACGTACGGGGCTGTCTGCCAGCGGCAGTGCTTTGCGCTTGCGCAGCAGGGCATTGAGGATAATGGCACCGAAAGTGGCGGTGCCGATCCCGCCCATGGTGAAGTTACCAATGGTCAGTGCAAAATCCCCCGCACCCAGCACCAGCGTGACCGCCACCATAATCAGGTTGCCGTTATCACCCAGATCCACCTTGTTCTGCACCCAGATACGCGCTCCGGCGACGGCGATCAAACCGAACACCACTACCGAGGCGCCGCCCAGCACCGGGCCGGGAATGGTGTGGATCAACGCACCGAACTTCGGTGAAAAGCCCAACACAATCGCCACCAATGCCGCCGCGACAAACACCAGCGTAGAGTAAATCTTGGTCACCGCCATCACGCCGATATTCTCAGCATAGGTGGTCACTCCGGTACCGCCCACCGAGCCGGAGAGCATGGTCGCCAGACCGTCCCCGACGAAGGCGCGGCCGATATAAGGGTCGAGATCGCGGCCGGTCATGCCCGCCACCGCTTTGACATGCCCGAGGTTTTCCGCCACCAGAATGATCGCCACCGGGGCAATCAGCAGCATGGCGTGCAGGTTAAACACCGGCGCGGTGAACTGCGGCAGACCGAACCAGGCCGCCTGGCTCAGTGCGCTGTAATCCACCGGTTTGCCAAGCCCCAGGCCGTTGGTCGCCACCACGTAAATCAAGTAGGCGGCAATCAATCCCACCAGGATCAACAGCCGCTGCATCAGCCCACGGGTGAATACCGCTACCGAACCAATACACAGGATGGTGACCACCGCCATCCAGCTGTCGAAGTTGGAGGCCGAGACGCTGTGTACGGCGATAGGGGCCAGGTTCAGGCCGATCGCCATCACCACGGCACCGGTCACCACCGGCGGCATCAAACGTTCGATCCAGCGGGTACCGACGCTCATCACCACAAAGCCGATCAGCAGATACACCAGGCCGCAGGCGATGATGCCGCCGAGCGCCAGCGCAATATTCGGGTTAGCGCCCTGGCCGCTGTAACCGGTCAGGGTGATCACCAGCCCGACAAACGCCGCGCTGGAGCCGAGGTAACTCGGTACCCGGCCGCCAACCACCAGGAAAAACAGCAGCGTGCCGATGCCGGACATCAGAATAGCCAGATTGGCGTCAAAGCCCATCAGCAGCGGCATCAGTACCGTGGCACCAAACATCGCCACCGCATGTTGCAAACCCATCACCAGCGTCTGCGCCAGCGGCAGCCGTTCATCGGGCGCGACGATCGCGCCGTCCAGACTGCCTTGTTTCATACGCCATTGGGGAAACCAGGTATTCGCCATCGTTATCTCCAAAATGTTGAGTGCGGGTTAGGGTGACTGGTGAGTGCGTGTTTAGCGATTATCCGTCGCTGCCTGCTTTGGCAACGCGTGGTAGCGTCGGTCGAAGTAGGCCAGGCCATGGCTATCGTCATTGCGCGTCAGCGCTACCGCCTGACAAAACAGAATGTCGTGGGTGCCGACGCTGACAATCTGACTGATCAGGCAGTCGAACGAGACCACCGCACCGTGCAAAATGGGGGAGCCGGTCGCCAGCGTAGACCAGCGCGCAGCAGAGAAACGCAGGTCCATCGGCGTTTTCCCGCCAAACAGATTCGACAGCGACTCGTGTTCCGCCGCCAGGGTATTGACGCACAGCGTCTGGTTTTGCTTAAACACCGAATAGACCGAGGCGGAGCGGTTCAGGCACACCAGCAACGTTGGCGGCGTATCGGTGACGCTGCATACCGCCGAGGCGGTAAAGCCGGCACGGCCGGCGGGCCCATCGGTGGTGATGATATTGACCGCCGAACCCAGGCGCGCCATGGCGTCGCGGAAGTCCTGTTTTTCTACGTACGGCGGCGCTAGTGGCGCATCGGCAAGCAGCGTTTGGCTTTGCATGAGGTATCTCCGGGTCTAGGGTGCAAGGCGGGTGTTGGCGTGCGGTGTTTTCAACAGCCAGCCCAACAGAATGCGGTTAAAGTTCTCTGTGTCGGTCACACTCATGGCATGGCCGCCGTACGCCATCTCTGCCAGTTCGCCGTTCGGCAGACCAGCCGCCAACTGATGTGAGCAGTGATAGGGCACCAGCAGATCGTCGCGGGAGCAGAGCGCCAGGGTCGGTGTGGTGATGTCCGCCAAATGCGGACGGAAATCGGTATTCATCAGCGCATTCAGACGGCGCAGCAGGTTTTCGGTACCCTGAAAATGCGTGGTCTGGTGCTGCAGTTCTTCATCCAGCAAGGCCTGGTGCTGCGACAACCAGTCGGCGGGGAACAGGAACAGCGGTTGAGCGCGCACGTAGGCTTCCACGCCGCTGTTGAGCAACAGATCCTGACGTACTTTGAAGCAGCGCTGGGTCTGGCTGTCCAGCGTCGGCCAACCGTTGACCACCACCAGTTTTTCGATCAACTGCGGGTGCGTGAGCGCCAATTGCAGGCCAATCATGCCGCCAAGCGCATGGCCAACGAAGTAACAACGCTCTACGCTGAGTGAATGCAGCAATTGCGCCACTTCATCGGCCATATCGGCCATGCTGTAGCCGTCGGGGACTTCACCTTTGCTGTGCGCGGTACCGAAGTGATCGTAAACCACCACCCGGAAATGCTCGCTCAGCGCGCTAATCTGCGGTTGCCAAAAACTGCCTGAGCCACCCAGCCCGGCGGAGAGTACCAGCGTGGGTGCTAGCGGTGTGTCTTTCCCCAAAATCTCAAAATACATGCTCGATCCTCAGCGAATAATGACTCAGTGGCCGATATGGGCCACGGTGGCGATTTCAATCAGGGCGTCCGGCTTCACCAACCCGCACTGAATGCAGTAACGTGCTGGTTTGTCGCCGGGGAAATACTCCGCATACACCTGATTGACGGCGGCATAGTTTTGCCAGTCGGTGAGGAAGATCGAGTTAAAGGTCACGTCGTCCATGCTGCCACCGGCGGTTTCGATCACGCTTTTGATGGTTTCCAGCACGTGGCGGGTTTGCGCCGCCGCATCACCGACGTGCACCACGTTATTGTCTTTATCGAATGCCAATGTGCCCGAGACGTAAACCACGCCGTCGGCCAGGGTGCCGGGGACGAAAGGGGCCAGCGGTTTGCCGGTACCCGGCGGAGTAATGATTGTTTTTGGCATAGTGGTGCTCCTGGTGAAAATTTAATTTTTGGTGAATAAAAGCAAAACTCATGCCGTCTGGCTGAGTGGGGCGGCTAGCACGACACAGAAGCTGTCGACGTCCGACACCCAGCCAAAGAAGGTTTCGATGTTGTACAGCGCCGCCTGCTGGGCGAACTGCGGTCCCGCCTGGTGAGTGGCGTCGGCCAGCACGATGCCGAAATACTCGAGGAAAAAACCGTCGCGCAGCGTGGACTCGACACAGACGTTGGTAGCGATGCCGGTAAACACCAGATGATGAATGCCATACGAGCGCAGCAGGCTGTCGAGCTGGGTGTTAAAGAAGCCGCTGTAGCGTGGTTTGGGGATCACGATATCGCCGGGTTGCGGCTGCAGTTCGTCGACCAGATCGTAGTCCCAGTCACCCTTGGCCAGCAGCTTGCCCATCAGTTCCGGGCGTTTACGCATGGTTTTCAGCGCGTTGGATTTATGCCAGTTGGGGGAACCCTGGCCGCCGGCCTCGACGTACTGGTTGTCCCAACCGTTCTGGAAGAAGATCACCTTGATACCGGCGGCACGGGCAGCGTTGATAGCGCGTTTGATGTTGGCGATTACCGGGGCGGTGGCCGAAACATCAAACCCGGCGAGATCCAGATAGCCGCCCTGCGAAGCGTAGGCATTTTGCATATCGACCACGATCAAGGCGGTTTCCTGCGGTGCAAAGGCGATAGCCTCCGGACGGGCGGGAAGGGTGACGGTAACCTCGGCCTGCGGTGACTGACGGCGCACCACCGGTTGGTTTTCAACAATTTTCATCATGCCACCTCGCGGCTTGCAGCGGTTTGTGGGCAAACATCGGCGCGGCTTTTCATCAGTGGCTGGATGCGCTCGCCAAAGTCTTCCACCCCTTTGACAAAGTCATCGAAGGTCAGCAGCACGCCTTCGGTACCGGGGACGGTGGCGATTTCATCCATCATGCGCGCCACGTTGGCGTAGGAGCCGACCAGCGTACCCATGTTGATGTTGACGGCGGAGGTGGGGTCCGCCATCTGGCGCACGTTGGTGTCGGCGCCGGATTTGGTGTCCTTGCCGCTTTGCTCGGTCAGCCAGGCCAGGGCTTCGGTATCGGCCCCTGCTTTATAGCTTTCCCATTTGGCGCGGGCGGCCTCGTCGCTTTCATCGGCAATGATCATAAACAACACGTAGCAGGCCACGCTGCGGCCTTCGCTATCCGCCGCAATTTTCAGGCGAGCCGCCGTCGGTGCAAAGGCGGTCGGGGTGTTGACACCCTTGCCAAAGCAGAAGTTGTAATCGGCATATTTGGCCGAGAAAGCCATGCCCGCGTCGCTCTGCCCGGCGCAGATCACCTTGATGTCCGCCTGCGGCTGCGGACTGACGCGACAGTCGTCCATCTGGAAGAACTCGCCTTTGAAATCGGACTTACCGGTGCCCCAGAGATCGCGCAGCACATTGACGTACTCCGCCAGATAGTCATAACGGCGACCGAAGTAATCGTCACCCGGCCACATGCCCATCTGCTCGTATTCTGGTTTTTGCCAGCCGGTGACCACGTTCAGGCCAAAGCGACCGTTGGAAATGGAGTCGATGGTGGAGGCCATGCGGGCGACGATCGCCGGTGGCATGGTCAACGTAGCCGCCGTGGCGTAGATCTTGATGCGTGAGGTGACGGCCGCCAGCCCGGCCATCAGGGTGAAGGATTCCAGGTTGTGGTCCCAGAACTCGGTTTTGCCACCGAAACCGCGCAGTTTGATCATCGACAGAGCGAAGTCAAAGTTGTAGTGCTCGGCCTTCTGCACGATGGTTTTGTTGAGTTCAAACGTCGGTTGGTACTGCGGGGCATTGCTGGAAATCAGCCAGCCGTTGTTGCCGATCGGAATAAATACGCCAATTTTCATTTGAACACCTCGGGTCTGCGAATGGGACGGTTCATGTGCTGCCTGAAGACTTCTCGCCGGGCAGCGCTGGATACAACGGCTATTGCAAACGCAGTGCCAGTTTTTAAAATGGCTTATTTATCAACAAATTGTTTTTAAGGTGTGACTTTTTTGTTGAGTGAATGGTCTAAAACAGACCATTTGGTCAAAAATAGCTGCACAAAAAACAGGCGCGGCTGCGCGTTAAAGGTGCAAAGAATCACTCGGAAGGGGTAGGCAAAAGCGTGGGTTTCACCCAACGGCTTTGTTATGCTGGCTCGAATCAGGTTGCGCCAAGGAGCCGCAGTGAAGCCACAAGCCGTTAAACCCCCCACGCGCCGCTCGCGTGCAGTGGCCGCAAAACGCAGCACCATCATGGACGCGGCGCTGGAGTTCTTCTCGCTGTACGGTATTCATGGCACCAGTCTGGACCAGGTGGCCGAACGCGCCGACGTCTCCAAAACCAATCTGCTGTATTACTTTCCTTCCAAAGAAGAGCTGTACGTGGCGGTGCTGAAAGGCATTCTCGAGGTGTGGCTCGCGCCGCTGAAGGCGCTGCGTGCCGATCAGGAACCCTTGCAGGCTATTCGTGAATATATTCGGCTGAAACTTGAGGTATCCCGTCATCATCCGCAGGCTTCACGGCTGTTTTGTCTGGAGATGATCCAGGGGGCACCCTTGTTGAAACTGGAGCTGCAGGGCGGGTTGAAGGCGCTGGTGGACGAGAAGTCCGCCATGATTGAGCGCTGGATTGCCGAAGGCCATATCACGGCGGTAGAGCCGCATCATCTGATCTTCATGCTGTGGGCAACCACTCAGCATTACGCTGATTTTTGGGTGCAGGTGGAAGCGGTGACCGGCAAGACTCTGGACGATGAGGCGTTTTTTCAGCAGACGGTGGAGAACGTGCAGCGGGTGATTATCGAGGGGATCCGGCCGCGCTAAGCGCCAGGAGTGGCAAGGGGGATAGCGGACTATCCCCCTGGGGGCATTAAGCGGCTTTCTTCTTGCGCAGGAACACGTAGGACAGGCCGAGCACCACAAACCACAGTGGCGTGACGATCAGCGCCTGACGGGTATCTTCACGCAGCGTCAGCAGCACCAACACAAAGGCGAAGAACGCCATACAGACCCAGCACATCAGCTTACCGGCCGGCATCTTGTAGATTGATTTCTGGTGCAGCGCCGGGCGTTGCTTACGGTAAACCAGGTACGAGCACAGGATGATGGTCCAGACAAACATGAACAGGATCGCCGAGACGGTGGTCACCAACGTGAAGACCGTCATTACGTTCGGGATCAGGTAAATCAGCACCACCCCACCCAACAGACAGATACAGGAGAAGGTCAGGCCATTAGCCGGTACCGCCCGTTTGGACAGGTGGGCAAACGACTTGGGTGCATCGCCTTCCTGCGCCAGGCCGAACAGCATACGGCTGGTAGAGAATACGCCACTGTTGGCGGAAGAGGCGGCAGAAGTCAGTACCACAAAGTTGATCACGCTGGCCGCGGCAGGCAGGCCAATCAGCACGAACAGTTCCACGAACGGGCTTTTGTCGGCGACCACTGAACTCCATGGCGTGACCGACATAATCACGATCAGGGCGAACACGTAGAACATGATGATGCGGATAGGAATCGAGTTAATGGCGCGTGGCAGCACTTTTTCCGGATCTTTGGTTTCAGCCGCGGTGGTGCCCACCAGCTCAATGCCGACAAAGGCGAACACTGCAATCTGGAAGCCGGCGAAGAAACCGCTGATGCCTTTCGGGAACATCCCACCGTCATTCCACAGATGTGAGAATGACGCGACGGTGCCGGTAGGCGACTGGAACTGCATGGCGATCATCACCAGCCCGGCGATGATCAGCCCGACAATGGCGACGATTTTGATCATCGCGAACCAGAACTCCATCTCACCAAACATCTTCACCGTCGCCAGGTTCAGGCCCAGCAACAGCAAAATGCACAGCAATGAGGCGATCCACTGCGACAGCCCGGGGAACCAGAACTGCGCATAGGCGGTGATCGCCACCACGTCGGCAATACCGGTGACCACCCAACAGAACCAGTAGGTCCAGCCGGTGAAAAATCCGGCCCAGGGGCCGAGCAGGTCGGCGGCAAAGTCGCTGAAGGATTTGTATTCCAGGTTGGAGAGCAGCAGTTCGCCCATGGCGCGCATCACGAAGAACAGCATAAAGCCGATGATCATGTACACGAAGATAATGGAAGGGCCGGCCAGGCTGATGGTTTTGCCTGAGCCCATAAACAGACCTGTACCGATAGCGCCGCCGATGGCGATCAGTTGAATATGTCGGTTAGTTAGGTTTCGCCGTAGATGATCTTCTGATTCTGGCGCGGCCTCTGCGGCTATTTTAGAGTGATCTACCATCTGATGATGTCCTGTTTTACCTGTCATGAGTGAAATAGCGAGCTCTGAAGTGGCTCTTTTTTATACGATTATCCGGCTGACCCGGCTTTAGTAAGGTAGTGCAATAACGCCACCTTTGTGCAACATGTTTACAACATTTATGCGAGGGATAAAAGTCGATTGTTCTTTACACTGCGGAGGCAAATCGGACGTCTTGGGGGCGGAAGATTACTCTGGGTCTTAGCAGATTAATAGCCCTAATGCGGCTTATCTTGTTGATAAAACAGAGGGTTAAAAATACCGCATGAGAAAAACTAATGAGTGTAAGCGTTTGACATTCAGCGGGCGGAAACAAAAACGCTAACTCCCTGGATCGTTAGTTCAACGGGCAGAGTTGCTGACGCTTATTCAATTGATTACAGGGACGAATGCAGCACTTCCTATTAGCTAAATCAATGTGTTAGCAGCTATTTTTTCTTGATGGTTTTTTAAGATTAATGCCTGATTGAGACTCACCCCACAAAAAACGCATTCTCCGACGTGAATATTCAGTTAAGTGATCTGGCGCAAACTGGGTCTGGCCCCGCCTATTTCTCTCGACTTTCAACCGCCGATTTCCTGCAAAATTGATAATGGGACGCCGACGTGAATTAATCCGCTAACCCGTGTGGGGATCCGGTCGTGAAAATGGAATTGCCTTTGCCGGTCGATCTGCTACCACTCCAGGTCGAGTATATTCGAACCTCCCAATCCAGTGGCCAGGGACAATCCAACAATCGACCTCAATGGCTCGGGACATTATCGATTCGGCGTAGACCGGCATCCAGAGAGAGGTGCTGATGAAGCCAGTATGAGTGCCACTCCTTTCTTCACGATGTTGTGTCCTAAGGCTACTTTTACATTTTGGATCGCAAGTATAGTGTCAACTTAATGTTTTCTCTGTGCTTCCCCCTTTCGGTGCCGTCAGCATTGCGGCGTGGGGAGACGCTCCTGCATTCATAAACCCTGCGTCTCAGATTGTTTGACCACCAATCCAGAGTATTTAGAAGGAAAGAACCATGTTCGATATCGGGAAGACCCTAACCGTCGGCAACACCGCTTTGTTCGTATCAGAGGCTGGCAAACCGGAGGGGGAGCCCATCGTTTTGCTTCATGGTGGCCTGGGAAGCCGAAACGACTTTTTACCGCTGGCAAGGCATCTGGTGGCCGACTATCGCTTAGTTGCCATAGACAGCCGGGGGCACGGTCGATCGGCGTTGGGAGGCGTTCCTCATCTCACTTACCAGCAGCTTGAAAGGGATTTCGCAGCCGTGCTGGCCGAACTTGGGCTGCAAGATGCTGGGATCATTGGCCATAGCGACGGAGGGATTGTTGCTTTGCGCCTTGCCGTGTCCGGAATTATCCAGCCCCGATTCATCGTTGCGGCTGGTGCGCATTGGCATATGCCAATCGATGAACCTGCCCGCGAGATTTACCAGGGTATCACTGTGGGAGAATGGCGTGAGATGTTCCCTGAACAGGTCTCTCGCTACGAAACAGAGAACCCCACTCCAGACTTTGCCAGGTTGTTCGACGCCACTACCGCCATGTGGCTCGGAAGTGATGACAAAGCTTATCCAGATACTTCGGTGCGTGCGATCGCCTGCCCACTTCTTGTCGTTCATGGGGATGAGGATTTCCTGGTTTCCCGCAGTCAGGCTTTCGAACTGGTCGAGCAGGTAGCCGGATCGCGTTTGCTCAATCTACCCTTTGCATCGCATACCGTGCTGGAAGACGATCCTGAAGCCGTTCTTCCGGCGTTCAGGGCTTTCCTCGCCAGTTTTCAGGCCACTTCAACCTTCTGAACCGGAGTGAATACGGGACTATGCCAACCCTGCCGTTGTTGGCCGTTATCGCAGTTACCCGGTCATTTCCCTAACTTTTCAGCATCAGCCACTCGGGTAATGCCAAAATTCGCTTCGAAGCGTATTCACTTAACTTCTCGGAGCTTATCAAGCCGGTCTCTGATGCTTTTCGAACACCAGATGCTGGCTATTCAAAATATCCGGCTAACCCACATCAAAGCCACTGCCCAAATTGCCGCGGACAGCGCGCTGGCGCAATAAACCTGCTTAAGCGGCAGTGCAATGATACCGGCGACCAAGGGCACGGTGTAGCGCATCACCGCCAAAAAACGTGACATAAACAGCAGTGGCATGCCTTTCTTCTGCAGTGCGGTTTGTGCCCGGTGCAGAGGGGCCTGAAATCGGATCGGCAACCTTTTGAGTGAGCCCCGGCGGCAGAACAGCGCGCCGCAATGGAAGGATAAAACGGAGCCGAGCAGGGCGCCCAGGGTAATCGCCGCCCAAACATGGATGTCGGAAAGTACCGGTTTACCGGCAACGATACCCAGCATCAGTGTGACCGACGCTGGTGGCAGCAGCGAGGAAATGAAAATCACTGACTTGCCACAGGCAAACAGAAAGATCATCAGCAACAGGAAGTCGGGTTCCGGACTGTATTTGGCGATGATGGTGGTTAATTTTTCCATGAAAAACCCTCAGAGTATGTGTCTGAGGGCCAGTGTCCCATTCACTATCTCAATAGAAGCTAAATTGAATGGCTCCAGTCGCCTGTGATCCAGCGTTATCCGTTAGCCTGAACCTTGCGTCCCGCGCTGTTTGCAGCCCAACCTCTGAGTGCAAAAATCAGTGCGGCACAGAGCAATGAGAAAACTGCCAGCACGATCAGGCCTGCATGTGGGCTATTGAACCTCAGTTCTGCCTCCGTACGTATCAGCGGTGCCAGGAAACTGAACAATGCGCCCAGAGTGGTACAAAAACCGATGCCGGCTGCCAGCGCCGGGCCTGAAAGGATCTGTGCCGGAAAGGTCCAGAATATCGGTTGCACTGCCAGGAAACTGACGGCGCAGAAACACAGTGCGACAATAGCGACGACAGGGCTTGCATAGGAAGAAACGACCAATCCCAGTGCGGCAATCACCATGCAGCCGACGGCGATGGGTAAGCGGCGGGAGGTTTTGCGATCCGCATAGCGTGGGAGGTAATAGACCCCAAATGCGGAAACGGCCCAGGGAATAGCTGCGACCAGTGATGCCTTAAAGCCGAGAGTGGTGCCCATCAGCGAAGCTATCTGTGACGGCAGGAAAAACATCAGGCCATATACGCCGATCTGAATGGTGCCGTAAATAAAAGCCAGGTGCCAGACTTTGGAATTCTTCAGCGCTTGTTTCACGCTGCTTGCCTCGGTATTTTTTTGCTCCTGGGCCAACTGCGTCACCAACGCCTGCTTTTCTTCCGAGGTCAGATAGCGCGCTTTACCCGGGTTATCGTCAAGATAGAAATAAGCAAAAATCCCCAGTGCGACCGCCGGTAGCCCTTCAAGCACAAACATCCAAAACCAACCCGGGCGGCCCAGAATTCCGTGCATTTCGAGCAGAGCACCGGAAATAGGCGAACCCAGCGTTAATGCGGCTGGTACACCGAGCACAAAAATACCGATCACCGATGCCCGTATCTTGTTGGGGAAATAAACTGAGGCAAGCAACAGGATCCCAGGGTAGAAGCCGGCTTCGGCCACTCCCAGCAGGAACCGCAAGACGATAAATTGAATTTCATTGGTAACAAAACCGGTGCAGGCGGAAAGTGCTCCCCAGACGGCCGTAGTGGTGCTGAGCCAGACTTTCGCTCCCAGTCGGTTCATCAGCAGGTTAGCTGGGATGCCGAAAATGGCGTAAGCCGCGAAGAAAATCCCCGCCCCTAACGCAAAGGCAGATTGCGACAGGGCGATATCCACCGACATGGCATCTTTGGCAAAACCTACGTTCACCCGGTCGATAAAGGCGATGAAATACAGAGAGAACATCAGGGGGACCAATCTGCGCCAGGTTTTTCTAATGGCTGAATCGAGCACTGAATTGGTGTAGGGCGTATGGCTCACGGGCTAAACCTCTCAATAGGTTGAACGACTTGGGCCGGCGGGTAGCCGACATCTTTCCTGCATCCCTTGTTACTGCCGATAACCCACTGACGTTTTACAACCTGCCGCCTAAAGGTCTAAAGGACTAATGGTCAGGCCTTTGTGGGTGAAAAAACGGGCATTGAGCTGGGCCCAGACCTGTGTGGCCGGGGCTATTGGCTTCAAATGCACGTATTTTTACATTTAATTAACTTAAAACTCACACATGGACGAAAGTGATTCAAGTGACGTGATTGATAACTGTGCGCGTAATCACTGAATGCCTGGCGATGAGTGATTGTCGCGATTAATGGAAATTTTCAGGATAGAGTGAGGGCCACTAACAGGAAAGCAGACAGGGAAAAGCACCATGTTAAAAGTGATTGCAGAAGATTTTATCAAGCTTGATTGCGTTGAAACGGTGATGCCGTTGTATCAGGAACTGGTGGAGAAAACGCGGCAGGAGCCGCTTTGCCTTTCCTATGAGCTGTTTATCGATCATCAGGATGCGGGGCATTTTATTTTTGTCGAGGAGTGGCCCGATCGCGCGGCGCTGGACGCGCATTGCCAAACGGAACATTTCAGGCGTTTGGTGCCGTTAATCAACCAGCACCAAAGTAAAGCCTGCACCTTCCTGTTTATGCAGCCATTTGCCTCGGTGAAGGGTTAAGGGAGCAAAAAAATCCCCGCAGAGCGGGGTTAATGGCTTCTCAAACACTGTCTTGTAGTGATTAAAAATTAGACTGCGAATGATTGCCATTCACTCAGAATGTTCTTAAAAGGTTTTTGCTGCCTGACGTACCCGGTCTACCCAACTTTGCTGGTAGTCGAAGGCGGGGGCGTCGTGTCGGTTTAATCCATGGCGGACGATAGCCTTCACCGCCTGACTTGCCAGCGGATTTTTCTGCGCAATCTGCCGGGCGAGACTCAGCGACTCCTCATATGCGCTGCCCTCGCTGATGCGGGAAATGGCACCCTGTTGCCAGGCTTCCTGTGCGGTGATGATTCGACCGGTGAGTAACCAGTCGAGAGCGATATAAGGGGAGATCCGCGCTGGCAGCCGTGAACAACCCCCTTGCGCGGCAACCAGCCCCAGCCCGGTTTCCGGGAAACTGAACTGTGCGTTGCGGCTGGCGACGATCAGGTCGCAGGCCAGCGCTATCTCGAAACCGCCGCCGAAGGCGATGCCATCCACCGCGGCAATAATGACCTTGGTGAGTTGGGCATGTACCAGCCCGCCAAATCCTCCCGGTTCAACCACCGGCAGTTCGCCCCGCTGGAAGGCTTTGACATCCATCCCGGCGGAGAACAGCTGCGGCAGGCCGGTCAGGATTATCACCTGGACTCGCTCATCCTGTTCGGCCCGTTGCAGATAACCCTGGATCAGTTGTGCCATCGCCAGATTGATGGCGTTCTTTTTTTCTGGCCGGTTCAGGGTGATCACGGCGATGGCGTCATCTTGCTGATACTGCACGGGGAGTGGCTGGTCAGTCATTGGCTTTTTCTCCCTGGAAGAAGAACAGTGTCAGCAGCAGGGCGATGGCCCCTAACGGCAGTGAAAACAGCGGGAGATAAAAGGCCGGCAGGCTGTACAGCGTCAGGCCGCCGAGCATGCCACCCGCGGCGATGCCGGCATAGAGTACCGAGCTGTTGAGTGAAACGGTCAGCGCGCCAAAGCGCTTTGACAGTGACAACAAGTGGTGCTGGATCGGCACCAGATACATCCAGCCGGTAATGCCCCAGACCAGAAAGATTGCCAGTACCCACCAGGGGGAACTGACGTAAAAAGTCAGCAGGAACAGCGAAACGGTTTGAATCGACACCGAAAACAGCAATACAAACTTGCTGCCGAAGGTATCGGTGAGCAGGCCGGAAACGAAGTTGCCGATCACGGCACCGATACCGAACACCAGCAGCGCGATCGGCAAAATAGCCTCCGGGCCAAACTGGGTATTTTTCAGCAGTACGCTCACATAGCTATAAACAATATGCTCGGAGCAGACGGCGAAAAAGGTGATCAACAAGGTGGTCAGCACCGCTTTTTGCCGCAGCGGGGCCAGCCGTTCTTTCAGCGTATGTTTACCCGGCGCCGCGATGGCGCTCAGCGCCAGCGAAAGGCCCAGTAGTGATACCGCGCCTAACAGGGCAATCAGCAAAAAGATCTCCCGCCAGCCAATCAACCTAGCTAGGAAGGTGCCGAAGGGAATACCGAGGGCGATGGCCAACGTCATACCGCCGTAAACAATCGATATTGCCAACCCGCGACGCTTTTCCGCTACCAGCCCAACCGCCGCCGCCGCTGCCTGTGGCGTATAGCAAGCCGCGCCCAGCGCCGCCAGCACGCGCCCGGCAGACATTTGCAAAAAGCTGTCGGCGTAGGCACAGACCAGATTACCGGCGATAAATAACATCAGGGCCAACTGCAAAATATGCTTGCGGTTGAGGTTACCCAGCAGCCAGGCAGTCAGCGGAGCAAACAGCATATAGGCCAGGGCAAAGATTGAGATTAACTGCCCCGCCTGCGCGGGGCTGACGGCAAAGGTGCCGGAAATCTCGTCGAGTATGCCGGCGACGATAAACGCATCGGTACCGATGGCGAAGGTGCCGGTCGCCATCAGACACAGCGTAAGAAAATGGCCGTTATAGTCCGTCAACTTCATCCCGCTCTCCGTAACTGGTTGGCGGCCCAGACTTTGCTTAATGCCGCCAGGAAATATTCCACGTCCTCATGAGTATGGGCAGAGGTCGGCGTAACGCGCAAACGTTCGCTACCGGCCGGTACCGTCGGGGCGTTCACCGGCTGTACGTAAATATCGTATTCATCGAGCAGCTGCTTGCTGATGTGCTTGTTACGGTGCGGATCGCCGACCAGTACCGGCAGAATGTGACTGTCCTCCGAGACCAGCGGAATGCCGGCGGCGCGCAGACCGGATTTCAAATGGTCGATAATCGCCAGCAGGTGTTTGCGTTGGTTGTCATGCTCCAGGTTGTATTTGAAGCTGGCCAGCGCGGCCGCCACCACCGGGGCAGGGGACGAGGTGCTGAAGACAAACGCCGGTGACCAGCTACGCACTGCCTCAACCACCACGCGGGGGGCGGCGATGTAGCCACCGGCCGCACCGTAAGATTTGCCAAAGCCGCCCTGAATAATGGTGATTTTGTCCAACAGGCCAAGCTGTTCGGCATAGCCCAGTCCGCGATGACCGTAAACGCCGGCGGAGTGGATCTCGTCCAGATAGGTCAGCGCCTGATATTGCTCAGCCAGTTCCACAATTTGCGCCAGCGGCGCAAAGTCACCGTCCATTGAATAGAGCGACTCGAAGGCGATCAGTTTGGGCCGATGAGGATCCGCCGCCTGCAGCAGTTCGGCCAGATGCGCTACGTCATTGTGGCGGAAGATTTTTTTCTCCGCCTTGCTGTAGCGGATACCGTAAATCATGGAGGCGTGGTTCAACTCATCAGAAAACACAATCAGATCGGGAATGGCATCACACAGGGTGGACAATGTGGCGTCATTGGCACCGAAACCGGTGGTAAACAGCAGCGCTGACTCTTTGCCATAGGCGCTGGCCAGCAGGGTTTCCAGCTCGCTGTGGTAGATCGAGGTGCCGGAAATACTGCGTGCGCCGCAGGTGCCCAGCCCGACGCGGTTTACTGCCTCGGTGGTGGCCAGAATAACCTTGGGGTGATGACTCATCGCCAGATAGTCATTGGAGCACCAGACGTTCAAACGGCGTTCACCGTTCTGACCATGGCTGGTGGCCCAGGGTTTATCCAACACGCTGCGCTCCAGATTAAGGAACTCACGGAACCGGCCCTGCTTTTTGGTTTCGGCCAGTTTTTCTTCAAGAATGTTCAATACGCTCATACGAAGTTCCTTGCATTAGAGGGCTTTAATTACCAATGAAACACCCTGGCCGACACCGACACACATGGTCACCAGCGCATTGTTTAACTGCCGGGCATGCAGCTCCAGCGCGCTGGAAAGCACCAGCCGCGCGCCGGACATGCCCAGCGGATGCCCGAGGGCGATGGCGCCACCGTTCGGATTGACCCGCGTATCGTTGAAGTCGATGCGCCAGCTTTGTAGCGTCGCCAGCACCTGTGCGGCAAACGCCTCATTAATTTCAATCACGTCGAAATCATTCAGGGTAAAGCCGGTTCGTGCCAGCAACCGATCGGTGGCGGCGATCGGCCCAATGCCCATCAGTGCAGGGGCGACGCCGGCGCTGGCGCTGTCACCAATCTCCGCCAGCGGTTGCAGCGACTGGCGTTTCACATAGCGGCCGCTGGCCAGCAGCAACACCGCGGCACCGTCATTGATGCCGGAGGCATTACCGGCGGTGACCGAACCCTCTGCGGTAAAGGCCGGCTTCAGCGCCTGCAATTTTTGCAGCGTGGTCTGCCGTGGGAACTCATCCTGTTCGAAGGTTTTGCGGGTTTTACGATCGGCCTGCACCTCAAGCGGAGTTATCTCCCTGGCTAAACGGCCATTTTCAATCGCCCGCCAGGCCTTCTGCTGCGAGGCCAGGGCAAAAGCATCCTGATCTTCGCGGGATATCCGGTACTGCTGCGCGACGTTCTCCGCCGTTATCCCCAGCGGATCGCTGCCATAGCGCTGCGCCAACTGCGGATTGACAAAACGCCAGCCCAGCGTGGTGTCGTACAGTTTGACGCCCTTGTCGAAAGGCGTTTCGCTTTTGCCCATCACGTAGGGCGCGCGGCTCATGCTCTCCACACCACCGGCCAGCACCAGATCGCTGAGGCCGCTTTTTATTTTTGCACTGGCGTAGATCACCGCATCCAGCCCGGAAGCGCACAGGCGGTTAAGGGTGATCGCTGGCACTGCCTGATCCAGGCCGGCAAGCAGCGCCGCCATGCGGGCAACGTTACGGTTGTCTTCACCGGCCTGATTGGCGCAGCCGAGGATCACTTCATCAATATCCGGTTCGGTTTCAGGATGCCGTTGCAGCAGCGCCCGGATAATAGAAGCCGCCATATCGTCCGGACGGGTTAACGCCAGGCTGCCGCCATAGGCACCGATTGCGGTGCGGGTGCCGTCGATCAGATAGACCCCATCGTCTTTAATCGTCATCATTTTTCCTTACGGCGCGACGGCCAGTTCGGGCCGGGGGGCATTCAGCAATGAGTAATGCGGGTAATAGCGGGCGGAATGCAGCAGTTGCGCCATATTATCCAGCGTTGATTTCACGTTTTTTTGCCCGAGCTGCGTCAGCCAGGCAAAGATGCCATCGGCATAGTTAACGCCCGCCACGGCGGCAATATCGATATCTGCCCGGCTGCAAACCCCGCTCTCCACCATGATCACCGACTCATTGATCAGGCTGCTCAGGACCCGGGCGACGATCAGCCCTGGGGAGTCTTTAATAAACTCCACCTGTGGGATCAACGTTTGCAGCAGCGTCAGAAACAGCGCCTTATTGGCCTCGACGGCATCCTGATTGTGGGCGGCCACCAGATAGGCGGTATCGCTGTAATTCAATGCGGCGTCGATCACAAAGGTGTCGAGATCGGTTAATTCAGCAAGCAGGTTGGCCGTGCGACCGTCGGTGATTTTGACGGCCAAAGCGTCATTTACCCGGATAAAGCGGCCCAGCGTCGGCCGTTCCGGCTGGTGAATAATCTGCAGCGCTGGCCAAATAGCCAAAGCGCGCTGTTGCAGCAGATCGAACAGGGTATGTTCGCCATAAAAATGCAGGGAAGTCAGCGTGCCGCTGCCTGCATCGAGGGGGTTGGGTTCGGCAGCAGGGGCAGTAAAAAAGGATCGGCCGTTTTTCTTCCCCAGCAACCCGGCATCCACCAGCGAACGTTGCAAATGGCCGGGGGTATAGCGAGGGTCGTACTGCATGTCCTGCCAAATCTGGCTGCTGACCTGATAGTTAATATCCTGGCCGATAAAGTCGGTCAGCTCTAAAGGGCCCATGCGAAAGTGGCCACCGGCCTTGAGGGCGCGGTCGATCTGCGGTGCCAGCGCCACGTTTTCTTCCAACAGCCGGAACCCTTCCAGATAAAAAGGTCGTGCCATCCGGTTGACGATAAAACCCGGCGTGGCTTTGCAGACCACAAACTGTTTGCCTAGCGCCGTCACCAACTGCTGGCAGCGCAGGCTGGTAGCCCGGCTGGTAAAATAGGACGGAATAATCTCGATCAGTTTCATCAGCGGGGCCGGGTTGAAGAAGTGCAGGCCAATAAAACGGGCGTTGTTTTCGACGCCTGCCGCCAGCTTATTCAACGACAGCGATGAGGTGTTGGTGGCGATAATCGCCTCTTTTTTCACCGTGGCCGCAATCGCCGTAAGGATTTCATGCTTGGTGGTCTCATGCTCTGCGATGGTTTCAATCACCAGATCGCTGTCGGCGATAGCATCGAAAATGGGAGAGAAAACCAGGTTGGCCAATACTTCGCCTTTTTTCTGTGGGCTTATTTTTCCGTTGTCTATTTTCTTATCCAGGTCACGGATAATATAGTCACGGGCCTGGTCCAGATTATTACCGCTACGATTATAAAGCAGGGTTCGTATGCCGTTCTGCGCCAGAAGATAGGCAATACCTCTGCCCATGGTTCCGGCACCAATAACAGCGACCGAATGGATTGCCGAATGATTCTCTGCCATAAAAATCCCCGTGAGTATTTTTCTGCCTTGCGAAATTCGCAAATACTTATTATTTATTCGGATTTAAAAAGCACCAGGTGCCTATGGCGAAGGTAATGGGCGGCGCTGTCAGTGTCTAACGGTAGAAGTGACAGGTTTACAATAAATCGGCTTTATGTTATTCGCGTAATTTCTGGAATTGACGCCATTTAAAGGGCGTTATTTATTCATATTTGAGGGGGGGATAGCTGTTTTTGTTATAGCCATGGAATTTTTTATACTATGAAACGACTGTTGTCACCCAGAGCCCTCCACTATAGTTAATCTTACTTATCGATAACCCGGTGCGGCTTTCTGGAGAACCTGTTTTATGGACACCCACCTTCAGCCTTTGATGGATGCCTTACTGACCCGTCTGCCAGACCGCGAGGCTTTTTTAAGCCAACTGGAACCTTGCGCTCAGGCGCTGGGTTTTGAATACTTTTCTTATACGGTTTTTTCCTGCTACCCGGCCAGCCGCCCCAAAATGCTGATAGAGGGCAATTTCCCCGACGCCTACCTGGAGGACTACCGCAAGCTGCGGGTCTACCTGCAGGATCCGGTGATTGAGCAGGCCCACCACTCTACGCTGCAATTTTACTGGGATGAACACTTCTACCGGGACAAGCCAGAACTGTGGTGGCGCATGGCGCAGTTTGGCATCCGTGAAGGCTGGTCGCAGTCAATCAAGGATTGCTATGGCCGACTGGGGATCCTCACCTTTGCCGGCAAGAGTATTCCCGTTCAGTCACCGCAGGCCAGTGCGCGTAACGAAACATTCTTTTTGTGGTTGGCGCAGATTGTTCATAAAACGCTGCGTGAAGCATTAATATCGGTGAACGACGAGGCGATCAAGGATGTGCTGACGCTGCGCGAAAAGGATATTTTACGCTGGTGCAGCGAAGGCAAAACCTCAGAAGAAACCGCTCTGTTAATGGGGCTGAGTGAGCGGACGGTGAATTTCCACATTGGTAATTCGATTAAAAAGCTGTCGGTGGCCAATAAAACTGCCGCCACGGCGAAAGCGGTGTATTTACAGCTTATTTAACCCGGTTTGAAATAATTAAGTGGCTAGCCGTTAGAGATGTGATGTTTATATTTTGTTAAATAAGGAATTATCCTAACCAGTATTTACCGCCGATCACAAAAGCGCGAGAAAGCGGTTCACCCTTATCCTTCCCGGCAGTACCCTGTAGGCACCAAGGTGACATAGAAGGGATGTGATATGTACAAGACCATATTAGTGCCGATAGATATTGAAGAAGATCTGTTGACCGAGCATGCGCTGGAACATGTTGAGTACCTGGCGAAAATATCCGGTGCCAAAGTGCATTTCTTCCATGCGTTGCCGGATGCGTCGGCATTTGTTACCGCTTATTCTTTCGGTATCAAGGAGTTTGAGAATCAGGCGGAAGTGAAGGCAGTGGATAAGCTCAAAAAAATCATCTCGGAAATCGATATTCCGCTGGATCGCCTGGATTACACCGTCAGCTTTGGTTCGCCGCGCGATGAGGTACTGCTGCTGGCGGAGGAAATCGGGGCCGATCTGATCATCATCGGCTCACGCCGCCCGAGTGTGAAAACCTACCTGCTGGGCTCCAACGCCGCAGCCATTGTGCGTCACGCCAATATCTCGGTGATGGTGGTCAGGTAATCCTTTTAAATCAGGCCCGCCCAGAGGCATATCTCAGGTTAATGACAAGAGCTCGTTATTAGGGAGAGCGTGCCGAAGGGGTCGTAGCAGCTTCAGCTGCCGACCAACTTGCCGGGAGCAAGTTGAAACGACTTCCAGTCGGCCCGCAGGGTGGGACACAGGGATGTGTCCCATAATTGCCCCTCGGTGCGCTAGGCCCGGGTATCTCAGTCTAAACAATCAAAACCAAGCCCGCAGTTCAATATTGCGGGCCTGTTTCATTTAGTGGCAGAGAGCCACAATCTCGTCATACAGCGTCTGCGGTAAGCTAATACCGTGCTGCTCGCTGTACTGCCGCCGCTGATAACGCCGTTCTCCCGGAATACGCGCCCCTTGCTCGCTCATATCCGCAAATAAGGCTTCCGCCCTGGCCAAATGCAGCGCTTTGTCCGCCCCCAGGAAACGATCGGGATCCATCGCGATGATCAGCTCGCCACCGTAAGGGGAGGAGCCGGTCTGCCGATCGTAGGCCAGTGACTCCTTACTGGTCATATCGCCAATCAACGGCCCGGCGATCAGCTCAACCATGGCCGCCAGCGCCGACCCCTTATGACCGCCAAAGGTCAGCATCGCCCCCTGCAACACGCTGGCGGCATCGGTAGAAGGTTCCCCCTGTTGATCGATGCCCCAACCTGGCGGCAGTGGTGTCCCTGCGCGGCGATGCAGCTCAATCTCGCCGCGTGCCGCCGCGCTGGTGGCCATATCGAAAATAAAGGGTGGAAGCTGCGGGCGCGGCCAGCCGAAGGCAATCGGATTGGTGCCAAACAGCGGCCGGGTTCCCCCCGCCGGCGTCACCCAGGCATGGCTCGGAGTACAGGCCAGTGCCACCAATCCCCGATCGGTCAGGGGCTCGATATCGGCCCACAGCGCGGAGTAATGTACACAGTGATTAATCGCCAATGCGGCGATGCCGTTAGTGCGCACCTTATCAATAAACGCCGGTAGCGCGGTACGGTAGGCCAACAGCGAAAAGGCGTCGTGGGCATCTACTCGCAAGATCGCCGGAGCTTGATCGACCAGCGTCGGGAGCGCATCGGCGGACACCTTGCCGGCCAGCAGCGAACGCACGCAGCCAAGCACCCGGTACAGACCGTGCGAGGCACAGCCGTCGCGCTCACCAGCCGTCACATTCTGCGCGACAGCATCGGCATGTTCGGCACTGAAACCGTTGCTGCGTAGTGCGCGCAGCGCAAGATCATAGGCCTCTTTCAACGTCAGGCTCTGGGTTTGTGTCATCAGCTATTTCCTCTGCGGTTACTCTTCTTCATCACCGGCAAAATTCGCCTGAGGTAAACAGGTATAGGCGCCCCAGTAATAGATTGCCAACGCAATGACCGCCACCGTGATGGTGTCCCACGGGTGGCCAATGGCATTAATGCCACCAAAACTGCCGAGATAGGACGCGACAATAATCAGCCCGTAGAAGGCAATCAGCCACAGCGACGACCAAATCTGTTGCTTCAGGCTGACGGCGTGGGTCGGCACCTTGTTCTTGAACAGGATATAAACCACAAACATCAGGATCTGCAGGCCGAGCAGCCAGGACACGGTGTTCCAGCCGGACCAGTAAACGATCAGCGCTGAAATGATAAATGACACCGGCCCGAGTACGCAGAACCCGCGCACGAAGAAGGGCCGCGGCAGATCCGGCGCATTGCGCCGCAGACCGGCAGCGGTGACCGGTGCAATGGCGTAACTCAGCACCAGCGCGGCGGAGACTACACCGATCAGCTTCTCCCAGGAGGGGAAGGGCAGCGTCCAGAAGATCGACAGTGCAAAGGTCAGCCACAGCGCAGGGCGTGGAATACCGGATTCGCCGTCGACGCGGGTAAAGATCTTAAAGAAGGTACCTGCACGGGCCCAGCCGTAAATCACGCGCGGGGTGGCATTCATGTAAATATTGCCGGTGCCGCTCGGTGAGATAATCGCATCGCTCACTACCAGAAACGCCAGCCAGCCCATACCCAGGGTGATGGCGATGTCACGATAAGGCAGGGAAAATTGCTGGCTGATACCTGCCCAGCCGCCGCTCAGCATTTCGCTGGGAATACTGCCGAGGAAGGCCACCTGCAGCAGTACATAAATGATGGTGGACAACACCACCGACAGGATCAGCGCGATAGGAATGGTGCGCTGCGGATTTTGCACCTCGCTGGCGACCGAGATGATCGGCGTCAGGCCCAGATAGGCGAAGATAATCCCCCCGGCAGAAATGGCCGCTTCCACCCCGGCGGAGCCAAAGGGCGCAAACCCCTGACTGTGCAGATTTTCGGGTTTGAAGAAGCTGAACAACACCACAATCACCAGCAGCGGTACCACGAATTTAATCACGCTGATCAGATTGTTGGATTTGGCAAAGGTTTTGACGCTGTAGTAATTCAGGGCGAAGAAAAAGCACAGCAGCAGGAGCTGGACCAGCCAGCCGATCAGCGTCGGGTTACCGGAGCCGGGCTGGCTCAGAAAGGGAAACCAGGCGGCGGCATACTGGCGGGCCGCGACGATCTCAATCGATATCAGGCTGGAGAAGGCGATCAGGGTAATAAAACCCAGCAGATAGCCCATCAGTTCGCCGTGGGAGAACACCGGGTAGCGGATAATGCCGCCAGCACGGGGCAGCGCAGCACCCAGTTCACAGTAAACAATGCCCAGCAACAGCACGGCTAAACCGCCGATCAGCCAGGAGTAGATGCCGGCGGGACCGGCGATGGAAGAGACGTGGCTGGCAGCGAACAGCCAGCCGGAACCAAAAATTGCGCCCAGGCCGATAAACGTCAAATCGGTGAGCGTAAGCTGCTTCTTGAATTTGCCTTGGGTTGTCATGGGTTTACCCTTTTGTTATTAGGTGGCAGGCAGATGCGGCCGGACTAGTTGCTGGTAGGTGAGTGGATCGGATCTCGGGTGTAAATACCGTTAACCAGCCTCAGCAGGCCAAGTGGATTACTGTCTTGCAACGGTGGCGGCAATAACGCAGCCGGGTAATTTTGCAGGCAGACCGGGCGCAGGAAACGTTCAATGGCCAGCGTACCGACCGAGGTGCCACGGGCATCGCTGGTGGCCGGATAAGGGCCGCCGTGTACCATGGCGTCGCACACTTCGACGCCGGTCGGGTAGCCGTTGAACAGCACTCGTCCGGCTTTACGGGTCAGCAGTTGCGCCAGCGGCGCGGCGTCGGCCAGATCGTCTGGGTCGGTCAGCAGCGTGGCGGTAAGTTGCCCTTGCAGGCTTTCCAGGGCAGCGGTCAGTTGCTGGTGGTTTTCTACCGTCACCACAATGGCAACTGGGCCAAACACTTCTTCCTGCAACAACGGATCCCCGCTGAGCAGTAAATGACTGTCGGCCTGATACAGTTGTGGCGCCGCCAGATGAGGCCGAACCTCAGGATCACCTGCCAGATGGCGAATGCCTTGGTGCTGATCCAGTGCCGCCAATCCGCTACGGTAATGGGCTAGCGTGCCGGCATTGAGCATCGGTTGCGGGGCGGCGGCGTTCACCCGCTCGGTTAATTCACGGATAAACTGGCTGAATGCTTCGCCGCGTTGGCCGATGATCAGCCCCGGTTTGGTACAGAATTGGCCGCAACCCAGCGTAAAAGAGGCAACCAGATCGCGTGCGATCTGCTGCCCACGCTGGGCTAACGCCTGCGGCATGATGATCAGCGGGTTGATGCTCGACATCTCGGCAAAGACCGGGATGGGATGCGGACGGCGCATGGCCAGATCGAACAAGGCTCTGCCGCCGCGCAGCGAGCCGGTAAAGCCCACCGCCTGAATGGCCGGGTGCTGTACCAGTTCCGCACCAATGCGCTCGCCGTAAATCATGTTGAATACCCCAGCCGGGATCTGTTGCTGTTCTCTGGCCCGTTCAATCGCCTGTGCGGTCAGCTCGGCGGTGATCATATGGCCACCGTGCGCCTTGAACACCACCGGGCAACCTGCGGCCAATGCGGCGGCGGTATCACCACCCGCGGTAGAGAAGGCCAGCGGGAAATTGCTGGCGCCAAACACCGCCACCGGACCGAGCGCCGTGCGGTATTGGCGTAGATCCGGACGGGGTAGCGGTGTCCGCTGCGGTAACGCGCTGTCGATACGCACAGCATGCACATCACCACGGCGCAACAGGGTGGCAAATAACCGCATCTGGCCACTGGTTCTGGCACGCTCGCCGGTCAAACGCGCTAATGGCAGGGCGGTTTCCTGCATGGCGAAGGTAAAGAATTCCTCATCCAGTGCATCCAACTGCCCGGCAATCGCCTCAAGAAAGTCAGCCCGGCGTTCGGCACTGAGTTGAGAATAGGCGGTGAACGCCTGTGCGGCGGCATCGGCGGCGGCGGCGGTTTCTACGATGCTGGCCGAGAAAAAACGGTGGCCGGTTGGTTGGCCATTATCGGCGTGCAGGCTAACCAGTTCGGCCTCACCGCTGGCGCGGCGTTGGCCGCCGATAAATTGTTGACCGCTGATGGTATGGGCGTTAGACATGGGTTCCCCCGGTTGGCAAGTGTTCAGGCCCGGCAGGTGGCCGGGCGAGAGTGGCAATTACAGGCCGACATCCGGCAGCGCAGGGCGGTTTGCCAGTGCTTTTTTAACCACTGCGGTGACTTCGGCCAGGGTATCGCCCTGCAGTGCCAAACGTGGTGGACGGGTGATGGCGCTGCCGCGACCTACCAACTCCTCACACAGCTTGATGCACTGCACCAGGTCTGGTCGCGCATCCAGATGCAGCAACGGCATAAACCAGCTGTACAGCGCCAGTGCTTCTTCAAAGCGTTTTTGCTTCGCCAGGCGGAACAGGGTTTCGCCTTCACGCGGGAAGGCGTTGGACATGCCGGAGATCCAGCCTTCGGCGCCGACGGCAATGCTTTCCAGCACCACGTCATCGAGCCCGGCGAACAGCACAAAGCGATCGCCGACTTCGTTACGCAGGTCGATAAAGCGACGGGTATCGCCGGAAGAGTCCTTGAAGCACACGATATTTTCGCAATCGACCAACGACGTCAGGATGTCCGGCGTCACGTCGTTTTTGTAAATCGGCGGGTTGTTGTAGACCATGATCGGCAGATCGGTGGCCGTGGCGACGCTGCGAAAGTGGGCGGCCGTTTCGTGAGGTTTGGCGGAGTAGACCAGCGCAGGCATGACCATAATGCCGTCGACGCCGACCTTTTGCGCTTCACGTGCCATGTCGCGGGCAAAGGCAGTGGTGAATTCGGCAATGCCGGCAATCACCGGGACCTTGCCTTGCGCAGCATCGCGCGCCACTTCAATCACCGACAGTTTTTCCTGAACGGTCATCGAAGTGTTTTCGCCCACGGTGCCGCACACCACCAGGCCAGAAACGCCGTCTTTGACCAGGTTTTTGATCACCGTATGGGTGGCGTCGAGATCCAGAGAAAAATCGCTACGAAACTGAGTGCTGACCGCCGGGAATACGCCGCTCCAGCTAATGGCTTTATGGCTCATAGTGTTTGTCCTGTCGTCCAAGTTTGTTAATCAATGGTGAATTATTGGTAAAATCCAATCACAGATTGACCTGTATTGTCCGCAGGGGCTTGACGGTTTTCTCCGAATGCCATGACGAAATTGGCACAGTGGTGCCGCGCATCAGACGGCGAAAAGCCTGACCTTAAAAGCGTCGAAGTGAATTCTATTAATAAATTAAATCAGATGGTTAAGGTGATAGGGTGGTGCGGAAGTCGCGCGGTGTAGAACCGGTCATGGCTTTGAATTGGCGGCTGAATGCACTGTGATCGGTGTAGCCGCACTGCAGGGCAATATCGGTAATCGGCAAGTCGCCGGCCAGCAGTTCGGTGGCTTTTTCCAGTCGAACCTTGTGGATCATCTGGCGTGGCGTGAGGTGAAAAATACGTTTGCAGTAACGTTCGATCTGCGCCACGGAAAGGGCAGTGAGTGCGGTTAATTCCTCAAGGGCAATCGGTCTGGCGTAATGTTGACGAATATAGACGTCGATCGCCGCCAGTCGCTGGTAGGCAGGGTGGTTGGCTTTGGCCTCCTGCAGATCGTGCGAGATGCCCGCCATACCGATGATGGTGCCCTGCGCATCGTACAGCGCCAGCTTTTGTGTCAGGCACCAGCCGGTCTCGCGCCCACTGTACAGGTGCATCTCCAGTTGGTCCTGGATCAGCACACCATTACGCAGCACGCGCAGATCCTGCTCGGTATAACCTGACCCTAATTGGGCCGGAAACACGTCCGCCGAGGTTTTCCCCAGCAGCGGCGTGACGGTTTTAAAGCCACAACGTTTGGCCAGCGTCAGGTTGGCCAGCAGGTAACGCGCTTGCAGGTCTTTGATGAAGAACACCACGTTGGGAATGGCGTTGAGCAGCGGTGCAATCAAAGCCAGTGAATTTAGCAGGTCGTGCAGGGTGTTCGGACGCTGTTGCGCCAGGCCATCACACCAACGGGACAGTTGTTCAACGGCAAAAATGTCCTCTTCCGGTTCCTCGATAAGGGGGAGAGGAGCCGTAACAACCTGATGATCTTGGGCTAAACGCATAGCATTACCTTTTCCCGCTGGGTGACACAGAGTCTGAGGCGGCCGAAGAGGCCGTTTTGGCGCGCTTAATCAATATTAACTTTCTTATAACTTTTCAAGCTTAGCTGCCAATTATGCGGATGACCGCATACTTTTGTTCCCTGGGGTGTACCGCCCCGACACCATCCCGCCTGGAGGATTGTGCTGATTTCTGCATTCACCACGCCGAAATCCATCAAGCCGCCGTCAGCATATTCGGTCAGTCTGGCCCCATCGGTAACATTTCATTAACCCAGGAGACTCCGATGGCACTTTCTTCGCATTTCACCGCGCTGCGGGCGATCGATTCCCATACCGCCGGGGAACCCACCCGACTGATTGTCGAAGGATTCCCCGATTTGGGCACCGGCAGTATGGCTGAGCGCAAGGCGCTGTTTGCTCAACAGTATGACGACTGGCGTAGCGCGATCATTCTGGAACCTCGCGGCAACGACGTGCTGGTGGGGGCCTTGCTGTGCCAGCCCTGCTCACCGCAGGCCGCTGCCGGGGTGATTTTCTTCAACAACAGCGGTTATTTGGGCATGTGCGGTCATGGCACTATCGGTCTGGTGGCCTCGCTGGCCTACCTGGGACGCATTGGCGTCGGTGAGCACCTGATAGAAACCCCGGTGGGCACGGTGAACGCCACCTTGCATCAGGACGGCAGCGTGACGGTGGAAAACGTCCCGGCCTATCGGTATCGCCGACAGGTCAGGGTTGAGGTCAGCGGCTACGGACCGGTGGTGGGGGATATCGCCTGGGGCGGTAACTGGTTTTTCCTGATCGGTGAGCATCATCTGGCGATCAATACGCAAAATCTGGATGCACTCACCGCCTTTAGCTGGGCGGTGCGCCAGGCGCTTGAGAGCGAGGGGATTTATGGGGAAGACGGCGGTGTTATCGATCATATCGAACTCTTTGCTGACGACGCGCAGGCCGACAGTCGCAACTTCGTGCTGTGTCCTGGCAAGGCTTACGATCGCTCACCTTGCGGCACCGGCACCAGCGCCAAACTGGCCTGTCTGGCGGCCGACGGCAAACTGCAGCCGGGTGAGATCTGGCACCAGGCAAGTGTGATTGGCAGCCAGTTCAGCGGCTATTACCAACGTAACGGCGATCGCGTGACGCCCTTTATTCGCGGTCAGGCCTATGTGTGTGCCGACAGCCAACTACTGCTGGACGAGCGCGATCCCTTCGTTTGGGGGATCCGCTGATGGTTACCGGCAGGCGGGCGGATGCGATAGTGGTGGGCGCCGGTATCATCGGTGCCGCCTGCGCCTGGCAGCTGGCGCAGCAAGGGTTACGAGTGTTGCTGGTGGACAACCAGCGTGCCGGGGCGACAGCGGCGGGTATGGGGCACCTGGTTTGCATGGACGATAATCCCGCCGAGTTGGCTTTAAGCGCCTATTCATTGCAACTGTGGCGTAACCTGGTGGATCGCATGCCGGAAAGCTGTGCCTGGCGCGGCTGCGGTACGCTGTGGCTGGCGGAGCGGGACGATGAAATGGCGATTGCCGAAAGTAAATTGCAACGCATGGCGGAGTACGGTGTGGCGAGCGAAGCACTGAGCGCCGCGCAGGTTGCTGCTCATGAGCCCATGCTGCGGCCCGGACTGGCCGGTGGCTTGCGCGTGCCGGGCGACGGCATGGTTTATGCGCCCAATGTCGCCCGCTGGTTAGTGGCCGACGCCGGGGTGGCGGTCAGGGTAATTGCGGGGGAAGTCACCGCGCTGGAACAGCAGGCAGTGGTGCTGACGAGTGGCGAACGGCTGACGGCGCCGGTGGTGATACTGGCCTGTGGGTTGCAGGCTGACAAGTTACTGGAACAACCCTTGTTACGCGCCAAGAAAGGGCATCTGGCGATCACCGATCGCTACCCGCAACGGGTGCGTCACCAATTGGTTGAACTGGGTTATGGTGCCAGTGCTCACGCCAGCGACGGTACCTCGGTGGCATTTAACGTTCAGGCTCGGCCAACAGGCCAACTGTTGATCGGCTCCTCCCGCCAGTTTGATGCTCCTGGCAGCGACATCGATATGCCGTTACTGGCTGCAATGCTGGTGCGGGCTACCACTTTTCTGCCCGCATTGGCGCAGATGAACATTATCCGCTGCTGGACCGGTCAGCGCGCCGCGTCCGCCGACGGTTTGCCGCTACTCGGGCCGCATCCACAACATCGTTGGCTGTGGCTGGCGTTGGGGCATGAAGGCCTGGGCGTCACCACCGCGCTGGGCAGTGCCGCGCTGATTACGGCGCAGATCCATAACCATCGACCGGCGATTGATGCTACCCCTTATCTGGCGGCCCGAATGTTCCGCAAGGAGGCCTTGTCGGTATGATCCAAAAACAGAATTTACTGACACTGACCCTTGACGGTGAAAGCCTCTGCGTACCGGAGGGATCCAGCGTGGCCGCGGCGCTCAGTCTGAGTGGGCGGGATAGCTGCCGCATCTCGGTCAATGGGCAACCCCGCACACCGTTTTGTGGCATGGGCATCTGCCAGGAGTGCCGCGTCACGGTGAATGGCCTGCGGCGTTTGGCGTGTCAGACGTTATGCCAGCCGGGAATGCGTATTGAGAGGACAGAAAATGAGTGATCTCACGTGTGATGTGCTGATTATCGGTGCCGGTCCGGCAGGGTTGGCGGCAGCCCGTGCGGCGGCAGAGAGTGGTCAGTCCGTGTTGGTGCTCGACGATAACCTGCGGCCCGGTGGGCAGATCTGGCGTGACGGGCCGAACGTGGCATTGCCGGCGCTGGCTCAACAATATCGACAGGCCGTCGGGGCACTGAGTAATGTTGCGCTGCTTAACGGTGTGAAAATTGTCGCCCAGTGTGGGCCGCAGAAAATTCTCTATGAAGATGCGGCGGGCAGCGGGACCGTGGATTATCAAGCATTGATCCTGTGCTGTGGGGCCCGGGAACTTCTGTTGCCGTTTCCCGGCTGGACACTGCCTGGGGTGAGCGGTGCCGGCGGATTGCAGGCGCAAATTAAACAGGGGTTGTCTATCAAAGGGGAACGGGTCGCGATTGCCGGTAGCGGGCCATTGCTGTTGGCCGTGGCTACCAGCGTGGTGAAAGCCGGTGGCGAAGTGGTGATGCTGGCGGAACAGGCATCAGTCGCGCGGTTGGCGGTGTTTGCCGGTGGGTTGTGGCGCTGGCCGGTGAAGTTACGGCAGTCCTTTAGCCTGTTCAACCGACATTTTCGTCCTGACAGCTATGTGCTGGAGGCGTTGGGCGAACAGCGGCTGACGGCGGTTAGGATCCAAAAAGGGGTTCGCGAGGTTACGCTAGACTGCGATCGTCTGGCCTGTGGTTTTGGGTTGGTGGCGAATATCGAACTGGCGATGCTGTTGGGATGCCGTATCCAAAATGATGCGGTTGCCGTGGACCTTTACCAGCAAAGCAGTCAGCCGCAGATTTATGCTGCCGGTGAATGTACCGGGATCGGTGGCAGCGAGTTGGCATTGACGGAGGGGGCTATTGCTGGTTATGCCGCCACCGGCAACCTGGTGCAGGCGCAAGCCTTGATGGCGCAATGCGATAAGTGGCGGCGATTTGCCAGTGCGGTAACGCGAACCTTTACGCTTAACCCGGTGCTGAAAACGCTGGCGACACCGGAAACGCTATTGTGTCGCTGTGAGGATGTGTCTCTGCGTCAGTTAAGTGGATTTGCGGATTGGACAGCGGCCAAGTTGAGCAGCCGCTGTGGTATGGGCGCTTGCCAGGGCAAGATCTGTGCGACGGCGGCGCGCCATTTGCTCGATTGGCCACTGCCGGCCCCGCGGGTCCCGTTGACGCCAGCCAGAGTAGCCACCCTGGCCCGGTTGGGGCACATCGAGACCGACGGATAGGCCTGCGGCACGCAGGCATGCCGCACGGTGATGATGAGTCATCCCCAGCGGCAAGCTGTGTGAACAGAACAAGATTTCAACTGTGCCGTCACGCCTGTTACTGTGGCCAGTAATAGGTTTTCTCATGCCAGCCTTTGCCATACATACAGGCTTCGATGGTCGCCGAGCGGGCGCCTTCATTACGATCATTTTGCACTGTTTTAAACGAGGGCTGTTTATCGTAACGGTAGCCTTTCGGGCAGTCTTTCTTGTCTTTCTCACAGCTCTGGTATTGGTTTTCGTAGCTAAACTCAAAATCCCTCACCACATCGGGGGGGAAACGTTCGTAGCCTCGCCCCTTGCATTCCGCGTATTCTGCTTCGCGTGTGGCGTTACCGGCACCGGCTCTCTCCCATTGGGTGCAGGCCGTCAATGTGACTAATGGCAATAAAATCAAAAATCTGTACGTCTTCATGGTATCCCTAACTCTTCATTTCGTCCTGTAAACACACGCTAAGAATCTTCCTAGGCGAGGTGGGGCATGAGTGTAATAAACTGATGCTAAAATTGGAAATGATAATAATTATTGTTTAGATGAGGTTGAGGTAATGAGGGTAGCAAGGTGGGGTATTTGAATGTGAAATAATACTTATTTGTTATCATATTCGTGCTAAGTTTTTTCTGGTGCTATATCCGGGTTATTTTTTAAGATAATTACCTAAGGTTTTATTCTTATTATTGGCTGTAAAAGGATATTTATTCAGTGGCTATTAAAGAAAAGATATTTACATTGCTTTTTCTAAATAATCAAAATTAAAGCCAATATTGAATTTACCGGTAATAAGATTGCAATTTATGTGCAAATTTTTTAGATTCAGCAAGGATGAGTGTTTGTCATGATGATGAAGAAATTAAAGGGAGCTTTATTTTGGCAAATAAACCTGAAATACCTAAAGATAGTGGTGATTTACCTTCATTATCAGATGATTGTGACAGGTTGAGAAACCTTTCTGATGTCGGTGATTCATTTGGCTATGGTCGTACTCGCTTTTATCAATGGTGTCGGGGACGCGGTTTTCTTACCCTTATGAATGCCCCCTCTACGGAGATGATTAACGCCGGTTATATGGTGACGACGCTGTCAGAAAACGGTTACTCGCGGGTCTATGTGACTGAGGGGGGCTTTAACTATGTGGGCAGTGCCTTTCGCGATGACATCAAAAAGCGCATGGTTAAACTTTAAAGAAAACATAAAAATCTCATTCATTTCAATATACTAACAACAGAATCTTCTTATGGTGGTCGGTTGCCTGACCTGACGGGCCAGGTGGTCGGCGCCGAGGAATTGTTCCCCCCTGAAATTCTCCAGCTCACTGGAAGTTATCCTAATTTTTCATTGATGATGTCCCGACGCTACAGTCAGCGGCAATTCTCTTGCTAGTATGAGGAGGGGTTTATTTCAGGAGTTCAGGATGAAGCATTACGCCGCGTTACTCGTTACCACCGTGCTGTTGTCTGGCTGTGCCACTCAGGCGGTTCCCTTGCAGCAGGCCGAATCACCGCCTCCCAGCCGGTTAATGCTGTATCAGAACGTGCCGCAAACGCCATTTGCTACGGTAGTGGTGGTGCGTGACAGTGGGATGCTGGCAGGAAGCTGCCGGACCGGGGTTTATATCAACGGAGAGTTTGCCGCATCGCTGGCATCCAAAGAAAAGGCCGAGTTTCGGGTGCCGGTAGGCAATAATGAAATCAGTATTGGGCAGGATATGATCGAAAACAGCCTGTGCATCTGGCGTGATACCAGCGGGCGCTTGCCAATGACGCTGCGCGCCGGTGAGAGCCGCTATTTCCGCATTGCGGGTGATATGCAGCGCGGCTTTGTGCTGCAGGCCGGTAAGCCGTAATTCAGGCGGGGCGCAGTTAACGCCCCTGCCACCAGCCCCACAGGGTAATCAATAGCCACGCCGCGGCAATCCAGCACAGCACTGCGGCCGCCAACGCCCACGACAACCTCATGCTGTTGATAAAGAAATACAGCGAGATCAGATACACCAGGTAAGGTAAAACGGCCCACATACCGAAGATCAGTGTGGTTCTCAGTGCCTCTATCGAACGTTCGCTGCCGACAATGTAATGGGCGATCAGGGCAAACGTTGGGAACAGCGGCACCAGGCCGGCGATATAGTAACTGCGGCTTTTGGCAAGCAGACCGATTAATACCACCACCAACGCACCGATCAGCGCTTTAACTAGGATGCCCATAGTGCTCTCTGGCGTAAATAAATACACATTGCCTGAAATAACCAGTGGGATCAATGACTCGGGAGGGGCTGCTGAGGAAACGGGCCCGCAATGATGGCAGGCCGGAAGGGCGACAGATTATTGACGGTAAGCGTGCTTAATCTGTTGGATACTGTTTTTAAAGATTTCAGCCTGGGTCGGATCTTCAATCTGTGCGATAAAGCGTTCCATGTTGATAATGACTTTCCCGGCATCGGCTTGGCCGATCGACTTCAGGATCAGCGTCAGCGTAGCTTTAAGGCAGGCAACTTCTGTCGCCAGCGTTTCCGGGTTTGCAGACGTAGTGAAATCAACGTTGCTCATTTTCTCTCCTGATTTTTGAGGCCGAAGCCTGAAACAATGTACATTTTTATGCGCACCCACACCGATGCCATTCACTCGGACCTGCAGGCGCGTATTTAACTGGGCGCGGAGTATAGCATAGCATGCAGATATCCATCTGCACTGATAGCGCTGGATCGGTGCTCGTTGCGGTTAGCCGGGTATCTATCCCGGTTTTAACCGACTTCACATTATAGTGCATACTCACTATTGATTAATTAATCAGCTTGCCGAACAATGCCGCCAAGTTATTTTTTCTGTGTTAATAAGTATTTGTCCGCCAGGTTATTGTTAACTTGTTCCTGTTATTTAAATGATCAACATTAGTCTCTTAGCGGCGTTCGCCCGACGTGGGTTGAATAATTTCTTTTGCAATGAATTTCACCCTGTGCGATAAAGATAAAGTTATCATATTGTTTTTTTTCAATGAATTACAACCGCGTTGGGTGGGTGTTCATATTATTGGTGTTGCGATTGCTTACACTGATTTTACCTGCGGTTTAGGTTAAACGCACTATCCTGAGGTCAGGACTGCAGATTGTAATATTTACATCGCCGTTTTTTCCTCTGCAACCCACGGTTTTATCGGGCTGTATTGGGTGACTAAAATTCAAAAATCAGGCCCATTCCGCAAAGTTAATCGGGAGTAAGTATTAATCTGTGTTCATTCTTGTCTGAAAAACAAGTAATATCTCTGGCTATAACAGAGGCTGATTGCGTTACTCCCTTCTTTTTGGAGATTTTTCCTTGATTAGCGTTCTTCTTGTTGATGACCACGAACTGGTGCGCGCAGGGATACGACGCATTCTTGAAGATATCAAAGGTATAAAAGTTGTCGGGGAGGCCCAGTGCGGTGAAGACGCCGTGAAATGGTGCCGTGGCAATGCTGTAGATATCGTTCTTATGGATATGAACATGCCGGGTATTGGCGGGCTGGAAGCCACGCGCAAGATTGTGCGTTATGCGCCCGACGTGAAAGTTATCATGTTGACTATTCATACTGAGAACCCATTGCCTGCCAAGGTGATGCAGGCTGGGGCTGCGGGCTACCTGAGTAAGGGCGCGGCACCACAGGATGTGGTCAATGCCATCCGTGCGGTGCAGGCCGGACAGCGCTATATCGCGTCCGATATTGCCCAGCAGATGGCGCTGAGCCAGCTGGAGCCGCAGACGGAAACGCCGTTTAGCTGCCTTTCTGAGCGCGAGCTGCAGATTATGCTGATGATCACCAAAGGCAAAAAGGTTAACGAGATCTCGGAACAACTGAGTCTCAGCCCTAAAACGGTGAACAGTTACCGTTACCGTATGTTCAGCAAGCTGAATATCAGCGGTGATGTTGAATTGACCCACCTGGCTATCCGACACGGATTGTTCAATGCGGAGACGTTGTTAAGCAGTGAGTGACCGTTTTGATGCCAAAGCATTTCTAAGCACCGTAACCAGCCAGCCTGGCGTCTACAGAATGTACGACGCTACTGGCACGGTTATCTACGTCGGTAAAGCCAAAGATCTGAAAAAACGCCTCGCCAGTTACTTCCGCCAGCAGGTGGGTAGTCGTAAAACCGAGACGCTGGTTAAAAATATCGCTCAAATAGACGTAACTGTTACGCATACCGAAACAGAGGCGCTATTACTGGAACATAACTACATAAAGTTATACCAGCCGCGATACAATGTTCTTTTGCGAGACGATAAATCTTATCCGCTGATCTTCCTCAGTGCGGACAGCCACCCACGGCTGGCCGTGCATCGTGGTGCCAAACACGCCAAGGGGGAGTATTTCGGCCCATTCCCCAATTCCTATGCCGTGCGCGAAACGCTGGCGCTGCTGCAGAAACTGTTCCCGATACGCCAGTGTGAGAACAGCGTGTACCGCAACCGCTCGCGTCCTTGTTTGCAGTATCAGATCGGTCGTTGCCTGGGGCCTTGTGTTGCCGGCCTGGTGAGTGAAGATGAATATCGCCAGCAGGTAGATTATGTGCGCCTGTTCCTGTCCGGCAAGGATCAACAGGTACTGCATCAGTTGATCGAACGGATGGAAAACGCCAGCAAGGCACTGAACTTCGAAGAGGCGGCACGGATACGCGATCAGATCCAGGCGGTACGCAGGGTGACGGAGCGTCAGTTCGTGTCCGGTAACAGCGACGATCTGGATGTGATCGGCGTGGCATTCGAGTCAGGCATGGCCTGCCTGCACGTGCTGTTTATTCGCCAGGGTAAAGTGTTGGGCAGCCGCAGCTACTTCCCAAAAGTGCCGGGTGGCACCGAAATGAGCGAAGTGGTACAGACGTTTGTCGGTCAGTTCTATCTACAGGGTAGCCAGATGCGTACCTTGCCGGCAGAAATCCTGTTGGATTTCACCTTGCCGGAAAAAGACCTGTTGGCCGAGTCGCTCTCTGAATTGGCCGGTCGTAAAATCCAGATCCAGAGCAAACCGCGAGGGGATCGCGCACGCTACCTTAAACTGGCGCGTACCAACGCAGCGACTGCCTTGACCACCAAGCTTTCCCAGCAGTCGACCATTCATCAGCGGTTGGCGGAACTGACGAAGGTACTGAATCTTTCCGAGATTAACCGCATGGAGTGCTTCGACATCAGCCATACCATGGGGGAGCAAACCGTCGCTTCTTGTGTGGTGTTTGACGCGAATGGGCCGCTGCGTTCTGAGTATCGACGCTATAATATCACCGGCATTACACCGGGGGATGACTATGCGGCGATGGCGCAAGTGTTGAAACGCCGCTATGGTAAGGCTCTGGAAGAGAAAAAAATCCCTGACGTTATCTTCATTGATGGCGGTAAAGGGCAGCTAGGTATGGCGATTGATGTGTTTAATTCGCTGAACGTGAGCTGGGATAAAAATAAACCCTTGCTGATTGGCATCGCCAAAGGTGCTGACCGCAAAGCCGGGTTGGAGACGTTGTTCTTTGTGCCGGAAGGTGAGGGCATCGCCCTGCCGTCGGATTCACCGGCGCTGCATCTGATCCAGCACATCCGTGATGATTCGCATAACCACGCGATCACCGGGCACCGTCAGAGAAGGGCAAAAGTAAGAAATACCAGCGCGTTGGAATTGATCGACGGCGTTGGACCAAAACGGCGACAGGTGCTGTTGAAGTATATGGGCGGACTTCAACCATTATTGAACGCCAGCGTTGAGGAAATTGCAAAAGTGCCGGGTATTTCACAAGCATTGGCAGAAAAGATCTACAATGCATTGAAACACTGAGGGCAATGTAGCAACATACTCTTAATTCCCACTCCAGCCAGATAGTTACCCTAGCATTATGCAATTGAATATACCGACTTGGCTTACTCTGTTTCGCGTAGTTCTGATCCCATTCTTTGTTCTGGCATTTTACCTGCCGTTCACCTGGGCTCCGATGGTTTGCGCCGTCATCTTTGTGTTTGCTGCCATAACCGACTGGTTTGATGGTTTCCTCGCCCGTCGCTGGAAGCAAACTACCCGTTTTGGGGCGTTCCTCGACCCGGTGGCGGACAAGGTGATGGTAGCGGTGGCGCTGGTACTGGTGGCAGAACACTACCATGTCTGGTGGATCACCTTGCCTGCGGCGACCATGATTGCCCGTGAAATTATCATCTCGTCACTGCGTGAGTGGATGGCGGAGATCGGTAAGCGCAGCAGCGTGGCGGTGTCCTGGATTGGCAAAGTGAAAACCATGGCGCAAATGATGTCGCTGGTCGGGTTGTTGTGGCGCCCGGACCAGACCGTTGAGTATGTGTCCTTTGGTTTGTTGTACATCGCGGCGGTGCTGACTTTCTGGTCAATGTTCCAATATTTGAATGCTGCCCGCAAAGATTTGCTGGAACCCTGATCAAAGCGCTGCAAAAATCGTCAAACAAACGTAATGAGCCAACAATTTTATTGACTCATTACGTCAGGTAAGTAGAATGCATCGCATCAGACGGCAGCAATGATTTGCCGAAAGATAGCAAAAAAATCAGTAAGTTCTGATTGATGCGGGAATAGCTCAGTTGGTAGAGCACGACCTTGCCAAGGTCGGGGTCGCGAGTTCGAGTCTCGTTTCCCGCTCCAAATTTAATAAAGCTGGTGTTTTACGAGCTTTAGCCTGTAAAAGGCAAATAGAATTTAGGCGCGTTAACAAAGCGGTTATGTAGCGGATTGCAAATCCGTCTAGTCCGGTTCGACTCCGGAACGCGCCTCCAATTTTCCCGAGCCCGGGTGGTGAAATCGGTAGACACAAGGGATTTAAAATCCCTCGGCTTATGGCTGTGCGGGTTCAAGTCCCGCCCCGGGTACCAGGAAAATAAATTCAAGAATAATCAAAGCAATATGTAGTAATGTCGTAGCCGCCGTGAGGCGGTTTTTTTGTTTCTGACACCCGCTTCGCTATACCCTCCTGATATCCCTTTATTCTATTCAAGTGCCAAATAATTTCCTGATAGCCAAGCGACAATCATCATTCTGGCTTGACGAAAATACCCGGCCGTTGAGCCGGGGCTGTGCTTATCTGTTTCTCCTCAAAGTCTTGACCACTCCTGGTAGAGGCCGAACGGCAGTGCTATATCCCAGCGCTACAGTTCGCCACCCACATCATGGCTACCACGGCGGCAATGGAGATAATGGTACAGAGATCCGATTTGCGCATGCAGTTCCTTAGCGGCCAGTGATGCCAATGACTTCTATTGCCGCTCGGTGCAGCTTTTGGCCGTAGCCATCGGGTTGCCTTTCGATCTCTTTGATCAGATAAGCGAGAATGTTTTGCTTGCTGATGGGTTGGTTGGCGGAGAGCACCTGAATAACGCCCTTGCCGAGCAAGTTGTAGATTTGTTCACGGTAGGTCTCGATATCTTTATCGTTGAGACCGTAAAGGGAGTAATCGATCATGGAATTTTACCGCTGATGAAATTTAAAGCGCCAGCCGAAGCTGGCAGAGAAGCCATATAAAAAATAAAATCGTGCAAATTCCACTTAGGGTGATATCCAGGTGGTAGGTTAACGATAGCGTAGTAAGAATATTCCTATCAATAGGCAACGGCAATCTGGATGGCTAATTAGGAAAATCCTCAGGCCGCTGCCCTAGCCTGGTGGGCTGCTCCTGAGGGCTACCGGAACGGTGCCATAGTGCGGATTTAATCTTCTGCTTGTGCGCCCAGACTCTCGGGCAGTAACTGCGCCAGCAGTAAATCCAATGTCAGCATTAGCCCATAACGAGCAGCGCTACCGCCACTGAGCGGCAATACCTTATCTGCCAGCGTCGCCAGCGTGCTGCCTGCCGGGGTCAGCGCGATGCGATAAGCCCCCGTGGCACCGGACAGTCTGGCGGCGTTGAGCAAATCGGTATTTTCCCCACTCATCGACAGCAGTATCACGCACTGTTGCGTACCAAGGGTGGAGGCGGTCATGCGCATCAGTGCCGCATCCTGGCAGGCAAAGGCCGGGTAGCCCAGACCCACCAGGCGTTGTTGCAGCTCGTTGACGTACAGCGCCATGCTGTTTATGCCAAAAATATGCACACTTTTGGATTGGCTCACCTGTTGGCTGGCGTCGATTAGCGCCGAATGTTCTACCTGTTGTAGTTGTTGATGCAGAGTCGCTTCCACGTCGTTGACGCGTTGCAACCACAAGCTAGGTGGCCCATTAGGTGTAGATTGGGTACTCAAATAGCGTGAGCCACTGACGCTGGCCTGCGCCAGCTTCATACGCAGATCGCGAATATCATCACAACCGATGGTTTTGGCGAAGCGGGTGATGGTCGCCGGACTGACCCCAGCCTGACTGGCCAGCAGCTCTATAGTGGCGGAAGAGGCGAAGGCGATATCGTCCAGAATAGTCTGTGCGACCTTGGCTTCCTGCTGACTGAATTGGTTTTGCCGCGCGCGGATCTGATAGACGATGTCGCCGATATCTTCACAACCGATGGATTTGGCAAAGCGACTCAAAGTCGTGGGGCTGACGCCGGGCAGCTTGCCGATACCGGCGGCTGAGGCGAAGGCAATATCCATGCCGCCCAGCACGGGTTGCGCTACTGCTGCAGGCTGGTTTACCGGCACCGGTTGGGTGCGCATCAGCGAAATAAAGTCGTTAAGATCCTGGCAGCCCAGGGTTTTAGCAAAATGCGCGACGATCTCGGTACTGACGCCGGCTCGCTCCGCCAACTGTTCTATGGTCGCCGTGGAAGTGAAGCTGAGGTTGTCCAGGATGGTCCGGGCAATTTTCGCCTCCTGGCGGTTGAACGGACTCTGGCGAAACTGAATGTGGTAAACGAGATCCATGACTGCAGTGTCCCTTCTGTTATGCCAACCGGCGACCTGTGCTTCAAGCTAGCCTGTTTTTCGCACGGCATAAAGCAATAACCGGCAGAATAAGCCAATGAAAATAATTTTCAACATACCCTGTGGGAAAACACGACGCTGCTCTCAATGTTTATTTACTGGTTATTTATCCTGCTGTTTTTAAACGTTAAAATCCAAATTTAGAATTTTAATTCGACCACAACTTGATCGCCGATCACAGTGTTGAAAAAAATTTTCATGACGGTTTTTGGCTAATGCTTTGTTTTTAAATGATTAAATAAAAATCATAATCAAATCGTATGGATCTAAGGTATTTACAAGCGTGTTACATAGCTGTTTTATATTTGAACAGCCGTGGTGGCTAACAACCGGGACACTGAAAAATGCAAACAATCGTCTTATGCTGCGCCGCAGGAATGTCTACCAGCATGCTGGTACAAAAAATGAAAACCGAAGCGCAAAAACGGGCGCTGGATATTGAAATCGAAGCTGTACCGGTTGCGGATTTTGAACGCATCGTCGGGCGGGCGGACATTGTACTGCTGGGGCCGCAGGTTAAATATGAACATGCACGACTTTCTGAACTTGCGGCGCCCTTGGGTAAAACCGTGGTGGTTATCGACATGATGGATTACGGCACCATGCGCGGCGACAAGGTACTGGACAAGGCGCTCGGCCTGCTGGCCTGATAACCTTTCGGGAACCGGGCTTCTCACATTCGTTTATTTATTGATTTATTGCGGGTTATTTCACTGACCCGCAGTGGGATCGCCGTGCCTGTCATCAGGCGGGGGAGGTAATGATGGATTTGGAAACTAGCGTGATGGAATTGCTGGTCCATGCCGGCAGTGCGCGAAGCTCGCTGCTTTCTGCATTGCAGTTAGCGCGTCGCGGTGAATTTGAGGCCGCCGGCGTCAGGCTGGAAGAGGCTAAGGCCGGCATCGGCCGGGCGCATAGCCTACAGACGGAGCTGATTGGTATGGATGAAGGCTGTGGAAAGGTACCGGTCAGTTTAATTCTGGTGCACGCGCAGGATCATTTGATGAATGCGATGCTGATCCAGGATCTGGCCACTGACATGATCGAACTTTATCGTCGTTTACCCCAGGGGGCAGGCAATGACTAAAATCACCGTAATCGGCGGGGGCAGCAGCTACACGCCGGAGTTGGTCGAAGGATTGATCGCACATTATCAGGACGTTCCATTAACCGAGCTGGCATTGGTCGACGTGGAATCCGGCCGTGAGAAAGTGGGCATCATTGCCGAATTGACCAAACGAATGCTCAAGCGTAATGGGCTGGAACAGGTGGTGGTTTCGGTACATTTCACGCTGGAGCCAGCTATTCGCGGTGCCAGTTTTGTACTGACCCAGTTGCGGGTCGGGCAGTTGGCCGCCCGGGCCGCCGATGAGCGTCTGGGGCTGAAATATCAGCGTCTGGGGCAGGAAACCACCGGCATCGGCGGCTTTGCCAAGGCATTGCGCACCATTCCGGTCATGCTGGAAGTGGCGCGCACGGTTGAAGCGGTAGCGCCGGATGCCTGGATTATCAACTTCACCAATCCGGCCGGGATCGTCACCGAAGCGGTCTCACGTTACAGCAAGGCGAAGATTATTGGTCTGTGCAACGTGCCGATCACCATGCACCACATGATCGCCGATATGCTGAAAGCACCGCACGATCAGGTAGATCTGCGTTTCGCCGGGCTGAATCATATGGTGTGGGTGCATCAGGTCACACAAAGCGGCAAGGATGTGACCGCCAAAGTGCTGGAGATGCTGAGCAATGGCGAAACGCTGTCAATGAACAACATCAAAGACCTGCCGTGGCCGCCGGCATTTCTACAGGCGCTGGGGGCGATCCCTTGTCCGTACCACCGCTATTTTTATCAAACCGCCGGCATGCTGGAAGAAGAGATGGAAGCGGCCGCTGCACAGGGGACTCGCGCCGAGCAGGTGATGAAGGTAGAGGCGGAGTTATTTGCCTTGTATGCCGATCCGACGCTGGATGAAAAACCGGAGCAACTGAGTTTTCGCGGCGGTGCCTTCTATTCTGAGGTGGCGGTCGAATTGATCCGCGCCATTCACAATAACAGCGGCAAGGTGTTGGTGGTGAACACCCGTAATAACGGTGCCATTCAGGGCCTGCCGGATGATGCGGTGATTGAAACCAACTGTGTGATCGATGCGCAAGGCGCTCACCCGCTGAGTTTCGGCCCGTTGCCACTGGCGATGAACGGCTTGACCCAGCAGGTTAAAGATTTTGAACGGCTGACCATAGAGGCGGCGGTGCATGGCGATCGCCAGAGTGCGCTGTTGGCGCTGGTGGTGAACCCGCTGATTGGCGGTGTCGGCATCGCACAACCCTTGCTGGACGAGGTATTGAGCCTGAACCAGGCCTATTTACCGCAGTTTAATTAAGTCGATATTCCATAATAACAATCACGACAGCCGGCTTTGCCGGGCAGGGGGGATGATGGCGGGTCTAAATAGCATTCTGGAACGTTACGTGTTGCCGACGGCGTTAAAAATCGCCGGGCAAAAACATATTTTGTCGGTGCGGGACGGCATAATTCTCAACATGCCGTTTATGTTAATTGGGTCATTTTTCCTGATCTTCGCTTATTTACCGATCCCCAGCTACGCCAATCTGATGGGCGAGGTGTTTGGTGCGGCGTGGCGGGACAAGTTGCTGTATCCGGTCAAGGCGACCTACGACATTATGGCGATTATCTCCAGCTTTGGTATTGCCTATCGGCTGGCGGAGAAATACCGCGGGATGGATCCGCTCAGTACCGGTGCAGTTTCGCTGGTGGCGTTTATCATGACCATTCCTCAGCATACGCTGTTCGCACCGGTGAAAGGGGCTGCGGAGCAAATTGTTAAAGGCGTGCTGCCGATGAATTTTATTGGCAGTCAGGGACTGTTTGTGGCAATCGTTGTGGCGCTGCTGTCGACGGAAATCTACCGTTTTGTGCATAACCGTAATCTGGTGATCAACATGCCGGAAGGGGTACCGCCGGCGGTGGCGAAATCCTTCCTGGCCCTGATCCCAGGGTTCTGCGTACTGGCGGTGATCTTATTGCTGCGTTTGATCGTTGAAGCCACACCCTTTGGCGATATCAATACCATGATCGCCACGCTGATCGGCATTCCAATGCATCATGTGGGGGGGACACTGCCGGGGATGATTTTCTCGGTGATCCTGATTGGGCTGCTGTGGACGTTGGGGCTGCATGGTGACGCCATCGTGCTGGTGTTTATTCAACCGGTGTGGCTGGCGAATATGTCAGAAAACCTGGTGGCGTTTCAGAGCAATCAGCCGATCCCACACATTATTACTCAGCAATTTTACGACCTGTGGATTGCGCCCGGCGGTACTGGCGCCCTGTTGGGACTGGTGATCTTCATGCTGTTGCGCAGCCGTAGTGCGCAAATGAAACAGTTGGGGAAAATTGCCGCGCCGGGTTGTCTGTTTAACATCAGCGAACCTATGGTGTTCGGGATCCCGCTGGTGATGAACCCGTACTTCTTCCTGCCGTTTATTCTGACACCGGTGGTGCTGGTGATTGTGACCTACAGCGCGATGGCGACCGGGCTGGTGACACCACCGGTCGGTATCGCCTTGCCGTTCACCACGCCGATTTTCATCAGTGGCTATCTGGCGACCGGCGGCCATATTTCGGGAACGGTGATCCAGGTAGTCAATTTGTTGATTTCAATGGCGATTTACTATCCATTCTTCCGCGCCTGGGATAAGCAAAAATACCGTGAAGAAAATCAGGCGGCGATGCCAGTACCAAACGCCGTGGCCGACGAGCAACCGCAGACGCCATAAAATCTGCACTTTTTGCGGCGGCGGTTATAGAGACTGCCGCCGTAGCAAAGAAATGAAAATGCTTCACACACGGCTCGTTACATTATAACAACACTAATTTTTGCCGCCGCTGCAACACCTACTCAAATTGCCTGTCAGATAACCACCCAGCAGCAGGAGAGAGAAAACTCTCAACAATAACCTGTATCTGGCAAACGGTTATGAATTCACTTTGGCAAGAATGGTATCAATAATGCAGAAGTTCCGACGCTGGACTCAGTTACAGGTCTCTTTCTTTATCGCTTTCTATCTCGGTGTGTTGCTCAATATCCCCATATTTTACCGCCGTTATCAGCAACTTCATTATGACAATTTATTATCGATCGGCATTGAAGTGGTTGCCGCCTTCTGCCTGGTGTGTTTCATCACGCTATTGATCTCGTTCTTGGGGCGCAGGCTGTTTCGTATTTTGGCTTCGCTATTGGTATTGAGCTCGGTTGCCGCCAGCTACTACATGGTGTTATTCCACGTTGATATTGGCTACGGCATTCTGGCTGCGGTGATGACCACCGACGTTGACTTGTCCAGGGAATCGGTAGGCTGGCATTTTGGCGTGTGGGTAGTGCTGGTGAGTCTGTTGCCGTTGCTGCTGATTTGGCTGACGCCGATGCATGAGGCCAGTTATAAGCGCGGTAATCACCTGGCTTGGTTCAAGAAAGGGGGCGTGATGCTGAGCGCTGCACTGTTGTGTTGGTTACCACTGAAGCTAATGGGCCAGGTGCAGGATCGCCACGATCGGGATAATAATCAAATGATGGCCAGCTATGGTGGGGTGGTCGCCGGCAGTTATTCACCGTCCAACTGGCTCTCGGCGCTGGGTTTGTTGACCTACAGCTCATACAGTCAGGCAGAAGACAGCCGTAATCTGTTTGATCCGGCGGCACATTTTACCTATCAAGCACCAAAAGACGTGAATGATCTGTATGTGGTGTTTGTGATCGGCGAAAGCGCCCGACGCGACCATATGGGCATTTACGGCTACCAGCGCGACAACACGCCAAATCTGGATAAGGAAGCCAATCTTGCGGTGCTGCAAGGGTATTCCTGCGACACCTCGACCAAACTCTCGCTACGTTGCATGTTCGTGCGAGAAGGCGGTGCGTCGGAAGAACCCGAGCGGACGCTGAAGGAAATGAACGTGTTCTCAGTGCTGAAAAAGCAGGGTTTTTCCTCAGAGTTGTTCTCGATGCAGAGCGAAGCCTGGTTTTATAACAAAACCCAGGCGGATGATTATGCGCTCAGAGAAAGTATTCAGGCGGAAAAACGCAATGCCGGCAAACCTGTGGATGATATTGCGCTGATTGATGAGTTGCGGGATTCGTTAGATCGTCACCCGCAGGGCAAGCACTTGGTGATCCTGCATACCAAAGGCTCGCACTATATGTACACCGAGCGCTACCCTCGTGCTTTCGCGCGCTACCAGCCGGAATGTCAGGGTATTGACGACACTTGCTCTACGGAATCCATGGTTAACTCTTACGACAACAGCCTGCTGTATACCGATTATGTCCTTGAGCAGGTTTTCAATCAGTTGCGTAATCGTAATGCCATCGTGTTCTACGCTTCCGATCACGGTGAGTCGATCTCGGAAAATATGCATTTTCACGGCACCCCGCGTGACCATGCACCAAAAGCGCAGCGCACCGTTCCGATCATGGTCTGGGCATCTGACAAGTTTCTCAGCCAACCGGATCATCAGGCGGCCTTTAAGCAGTTGAAAGCGCTACAGCAGGCAAAAACGCCGGTTTTCCACGAGAAGCTGTTCGACAGTATTCTCGGCTGCATCGGCTATACCTCACCGGACGGCGGCATTGTGAAACAGCATAACTGGTGTCAGGTTAACTGAGCCCATGACAGGATGACTAACCGCCGCAAGGCGGTTTTTTTTGGCTAAAGCGGGCGGTAAAGTAGGTTAGCGAAGGCTTTCTATCCAGTGGAAGATGCGTGCCAGGCTGGGGGTGATATCACCGATGTTAAACATTGCGCCTATCCAGACGGCAATCATGACGGCCACCCCAATCACAACCGGTAAATCCATTTTACTCATTGGCTATCGTCTTCAATGGGTTAACAAGGTTCCCAGCCTAGCATCAAACGCCCCGGGGATAAAATATCTGGCTACTGTGACTACAGTTCGGCATGCAAAAATGTTCTCCGGGGGAGGAACCGTTGCGCTATTGTGTCGGTTCAGTGAATCAGGAGGATGGTGATGAAAGCGTTAACTATGACGGGCGGGGATGATCTGTGCCTTAAGATCCTGACGGACGAAAATACGGACATTGTTCATCGTTACTTCCAGGAGAACCAGCAGCACCTTTCGCCCTGGGAGCCGAAGCGACCTGCAGATTTTTACAGTGCGGAGGTGATTCACCAGCGGTTATGGCATGCGCAGCGGGATGCCGAGCAAGGCGTGGCTTATCAGTTTGGCATTATCAATGGCACCGGCACGGAGATGTTGGGTGCCTGCAACTTTTCCAATATAGCTCGTGGTCCCTTTCAAGCCTGCCATCTGGGGTATTCAATGGCTGCCCGGCATCAAAGCAAGGGGATAATGACCCGGGCGCTCACTACGGCCCTGGATTACATGTTGGTTGAATTGGATCTGCATCGCATTATGGCCGCTTATATTCCGACTAATGCCCGCAGTGAAAAGCTGCTGTTGCGGCTGGGGTTTGAGAAAGAAGGTTACGCGAAATCCTATCTTAAAATTGCCGGCCGCTGGCAAGATCACGTATTGACCTCGTTGATTAACCCACGGCACGTCGAATAATAAGCCGGCAACAGACGGCATGATAATGGGACTGGTGTTTATCCTCCCGTTTAAGTTGACTCAGTTTCGGTATAACGACGCGCGATGTGTTCGGCTGTGGCAATGGTGGCGACGTTAGTGGCGACCGAAGGCACGTCTGGGAAAATGGACGCATCCACCACCCGAAGACCTTGAACGCCATGCACCCGACCCTGCAGATCCACAACTGCGTGAGGTTCGTCGATAAGGCCCATTGGCGCTGAAGACGTCGGGTGATGATAGGTATCCAGTGTTGCCTTGATCGATGCCAAAATTGCCTCATCGCTGTCCGCCGCCGGAGCCAGTTCGCTGTGTATCAGATCGGAGAGCGGTGCGGTTTGGCCGATTTTTCGCGCTAACCTGATCCCCTCCAACAGCCGTGTACGATCGTGTTCTTGGGCCAAAAAGTTGAGATCTATTTTGGGGGCAACTGACGGATCGCGGCTTTCCAACCAGATACGTCCCGTAGACTGTGGGCGAGTCAAAGCCACCGCCAGCACGAAACCAACCTTGGTCGGGCTTTGGTCATGAGGGAATAAATGCGTAGCGGTGATATGCAGATCCAGTTCCCCCGGCTCGGCCTGGCTGCTGTGAGTCCACAGCTTGGCACCAATCACGGGGGTTTGTGCACCAATGGCGTCGGGATTGGCGGCGTAGGCATTGTAATAGAATGGGTGATCGACCAGGTTTTCTCCCACTGGCAGGTCCGCCACTATTGGGATACCCAGTCGTTTGGACTGCTCTGATGGGGCAATGCCAGACCGCATCAAAATGGCTGCGCTACCGTAAGTACCGGCGGAAAGGATCACCTCGTTGGCATGGATCTCATCACCATTGACCAGGCGGATACCGATAGCCCGTTTGCCGTCGAACAGTACCCGATCGACCAGCGTATCTGCGTGAACTGTCAAATTTGCGCGGGCGCGGACTTTCTCGTCCAGATAGGCTATCCCTGTATTGACTCGCACTCCGTTGACGATATTCATTGGGTAGGGACCGACACCGTTAGCCTGCGGGCCATCGAAGTCGCTAACCGCCTGGTAGCCATTGGCGCGCGTCGCCGCTACAAAAGCACGCTGCATCGGCGTAATATCATCAAGAGTTAACTGCACTACCGGAAATGGCCCGCTGTCGCCATGAATCGTTGAGTCATAGACACCGTGGCGGGATTCCAATTTTTTGAAGGAGGGCAGCAGGTCCTGGTAGCTCCAGCCAGGGAGATCCCAACGTTTGAAGTCTTCCGGTCGGGCGCGTATCGCTACGGCACCGTTGACCCCGGAGCTGCCCCCCAACACCTTGCCACGGATAGCACCAATCGGGTGCGTTACATAACCTGGCTCGGTTTTATAGCCCCATTCAAATTCAGGATTGCAGTTCGCACCCAAGGTATCGCTATCCGAAATAATGCGTGGATAATCGTAAGGGGCATAGCTGTGTCCGGCCTCAATCAGCATGACCTGTCGAGCATCGTTTTCGCTCAGACGTGCAGCCATTACCGCACCGGCGGAACCGCCACCGACAATCAGCACATCCGGATGAGATTTTCTTCCGTTGGTGGGTTTGTTGCTGATGGTCTGCGCTGCCGACACGGAAAATGATGCAGATGAGCCTATGGCCGCTACGGCGGAAACCACCAGCGTTTTGGAAATCAGTTGGCGACGAGAAAGATCTGTCATGACGTTATCTCCAGTGCGGGCGATAGTTGCCCGACCTGCAGACTAAGACATGCCTGAAAACGCAACAAGATGGGGAAATTCGAATGGCGCGTTCGTTTTTTGCGAACGTTCTAACCCGCTTGCAAATAGGGGAGGATTGCCAGCTCCCAACGCGGAGGCTGGCCTATGTGCTCACTGAGAAACCTGGTCAATGCTTGAATTTTCGGCGAGGCGCGTTTCGACTGGCGGTATACGGCGGAAATATCGCCGCCGTCTGGAGAGTAGGCAGGAAGCACGATTTGCAGATCGCCGGCAGCGACGGCATCAACGGCCATAAAAGCCGGTAAAATGGCCAGACCCAGTCCAGCCTTGGCCGCCGCCAGCAGGTGGAAGGCGTTGTCAGTTCGCAGCCGTCTGCCAATACGGAAAGACTGGATGTGACCGTTGACCGGCAACTGTAGCATGCCGTTCGGTTCGCGCTGGATATACAACAGCCCATCGTGTTGATAAAGCTGGTTGGGATCGGTGGGCGTGCCGCGTCGCGCCAGATAGGCGGGGCTGGCACATATCAGATGGCGATTGGTGCAGATGCGTTGAGCGACCAGTTCGGAATCGGGCAACGGCCCTATGCGGATGGCGATGTCATAATTTTCCTGATGCAGGTTGGCATAGCTATCACTGTATTCGGCGTCCAACTGCACAAGTGGGTATTGCAACATGAATTCGGACAACAGCGGAGCCAGATAGTGAACACTGAAGGCCATCGGCGCCGTCAGCCGCAGTCGACCATGCAGGCTGGTGTGTTCCGTGCGCACAGCCTCCTCTGTCTGTGCAAGATCGGCTAACAGTTGCACTGAGCGGTGATAAAATGTCTGCCCGGCATCGGTTAGCCCGAGTTGTTTGCCGCGCTCGAACAGCACAATCCCCAAACGGCTTTCTAGCTGCTGGATCCTTCTGCTGACTACCGACTTTGTGGTGCCCAGCCGTCTGGCGGCGGCACTAATATTGGTGGCTTCGACCACGGCAATATAAGTGGCCATTTCCTGAAACTGATTCATTGACCCCCCTCCATTGTTACACCGCCTATTATTGGCATAAACCGAGTCAAAAGGGATGTTGCTGTAACAAAAAAGCCACCCGCAGGTGGCTTGTCTTCAGAGCGTTGTTTAGTCCAGTTTTGGGTGCTGGTCGATCAACGTCTGTTTTTTCTTTTCCAACTCGGAAATCTGCTCGTTGATGTCATCGACTTTCTGTTCGATGTTATCGTAGTTTTCCTGCAGCAGCTCTTTGGCTTCCGAGCGGTCCGAGGCGGCCGGGGTAGCACCACGCAGCGGCTTATTGGCGGTTTCCTTCATGTATAGGCCGGTGATCAAACCGATCACGGCGACGACCATCAGGTAGTAGGCCGGCATATACAGGTTCCCGGAGGATTCGACCAACCAGGCGGCTACCGTGGGTGTTGCGCCGGCAACCAGTACCGAAATGTTAAACGAAATCGCCAACGCACTGTAACGAATGTGTGTCGGGAACATCGCCGGCAGGATCGAAGCCATGACGCCGGTGAAGCAGTTCAACAGCACCGCCAGCACCAACAGGCCAACGAAGATCAGGCCGATCACATTACTGTTGATCAAAATAAAGCACGGAATAGCCAGCGCCAGCAGGCCGATACTGCCGCCAATAATAAACGGCTTACGGCCGATACGGTCACTGGTCAGGCCGATGACCGGCTGCACAAACAGCATACCGATCATGACGGCGATAATGATCAGGACGCCATGATCTTCCGAATAGTGCAGGTTGTGCGACAGGTAGCTCGGCATGTAGGTCAGCAGCATGTAATAGGTCACGTTGGTGGAAATCACGATACCAACACACACCAACAGGCTTCTCCAGTGCTTGGCCGCAATCTCTTTGAACGAGGTCTTCGGCGGATTTTCGATGGCGTTGCGGTCTTCTTTCTCCATCTTTTCCACGTGCTGCTGGAACGCCGGGGTTTCTTCCAGCGCATGACGCAGGTACAGACCGATCAGGCCTAAAGGTGCGGCAATAAAGAACGGAATACGCCAGCCCCAGTCGAGGAAGTTAGCCTCACCGACGATGCTGGAAATCAGCACCACGACGCCGGCACCCAACACGAAGCCGGCAATCGAGCCGAAATCAAGCCAGCTGCCCATAAAGCCGCGCTTTCGGTCCGGTGAGTATTCGGCGACAAAGATTGCCGCACCGGAGTATTCACCACCGACCGAGAAGCCCTGAGCCAGTTTGGCGACCAGCAGCAGCACCGGTGCCCAAATGCCGATTGACGCATAAGAAGGGATCAGACCGATACAGAAGGTGCTCACCGCCATAATAATAATGGTGATGGAAAGGACTTTCTGTCGACCGAACTTATCGCCCATTGAACCAAAGAAGATGCCGCCTAATGGGCGCACCAGGAAGGGAACGGAAAAGGTTGCCAGTGCGGCAATCATCTGTACGCCGGGAGTGGCGCCAGGGAAAAAGACTTGCCCAAGGGCGTAGGCGACAAAGCCGTAAACACCAAAATCGAACCATTCCATCGCGTTGCCCAATGCAGCCGCGGTGATCGCCTTTTTCAGTTTGCTGTCGTCAATAATGGTGATGTCATTAATCAGCATCGGCTTAAGTCGTTTTTTTCTTAACTTCATATAATCATCCCTTAATCAATTTTAGTCGTACGTGAATTCGCGATCCTTCTGCCCAGTTATCAGTTTGGTTAATCTAAGCGATATGCGCAGAGATCCACCATTGCCATTTTTTGTGTGATGCGAATCACGTAATGTTTCAATTTTCACCGGGAATATGTCATTTAGGTGACTAATTTTTTTGCATCTATAGCTTAACGTTATATCTGACGGCGATCAAATTTAGCAGTTTATCTTATGAATTTGCACCGATTTAGCGCATAAATAGATTAACTATTGTGCGCATTGATGGTTTTTTGGCTGGTGAGGGATGGGTTAAGTATAGGAACAACTGCAGCAAAAAACGGCAAAATTAATGCATTTTTCGACCGAAGAAAAAGGCCTGATGCAGACGTCAGGCCGATGAATTATTGTGGGGAGCCGCCAAATTCTAAATAGAGTTGGGCCAGATTCTGGTATTGGTTAAAGCGGTTTTCATCGAGTGCCAACTCCGCCTGGCGACGACGGTTTTGTGCATCCAACCAGAAGGTGATAGGGACGGCACCTTGCCGGTAACGGCTCTCATTTAACCGCTCAGATTTGCGTGCCAACGCCAACGAGGCCTGCAAGTGTTTTTCCTGTGCCATCAGTTGAGTACGCAACGACAGGGCATCGTCCACATCGGCCATAGCTTTATACAGCGCCTGTTTGAATTCCAGCACCTGCAGATCGTAGTCGCTGCGGGCGATTTTAATCTCGACGTCCATTTGTCGCCACTCAAGGAACGGCAGCGACAGCCCGGCCCCCACCGAGGCCAACGGATTGCGCAGGAATTCCAGCAATGCGCTACTGCTGCTTCCCAATGAACCGGTCAGGCTAAAGGCCGGATAGTACTGAGTGCGTTTCACATCGACGTTGGCCAATGCTTCACGCAACCGCAGCTCTTTGGCGCTGATATCCGGGCGGTGGCGTAGCACGCTGGCCGGGATACCGGCGTTGATTTGCGGTAGCGGACCGGTCGGCAAACCACCGGGTTCCACCAGCGCATTGCCCGGCGGTGCGCCTAGTAACACCGTCTGTTCGTTCAATGCCTGCTGACGTTCACGCAGCAGCGCCAGATGACTGCTTTCCTGATTGATCAGATTCTGCTCGGCATCCACCACGTCCAGTGAAGAGATGCTGCCGGCGCGGTAGCGGGTATTGACCAACTGTAAGGTCTGTCGGGAGTAAGCGATATTTTGCTGACTGACGCTTATCCGTTGGTTGATAAAGCCAAGGCGCCAGTAATTTTTGCTGGCGTTGGCGAGTAAGGCCAAACGCGCACTTTGCAAATCCTGTTGGGTGGCCTGACTGGCCCATTCTGCGGCGTCACGCTGTCGTGCCAGTTTGCCCCACAGATCGACCTCGTAGCTGACGCCAAGGTTGGCGCTGCTGCTTTTATTCCAGGGTGATGAATTGGCAAGGACGTTGCTGGCTTGGCTATTGAGCGTAGCATTGACGCTTGGCGCGGTGCCGATATCGGTCTGTCGTGCCGTCAACTGGGCTCGGTAAACGCGCAGCGCGGCAGCGGCCAGGTCGTTATTGGCCAGCAGCACCTGTTGCAGCCAGCGATCCAGCTGGGGATCGTGGAAATCGTGCCAGTCAAAGGGCACCGGTGTGGCGGCGGTATCGCTGCTGTCTGGCCACTGGGTCGGGTAGTCTACCTTCACCGGTTGATATTCGCTTTTCAGCGCGTTGCCGCAGCCGGTACTGAGCAGGGCGGCGAGGCATAACGCCAGGGGGGATAAAATTTTCATAAGTTACTCGCTGGCCAGTGAAACGACCGGATCCATCCGCGCCGCTTTGCGGGCCGGGAGATAACCGAAGATCATGCCGATTAAGGTGGAGCAGAAGAAGGCTACCGCGGCGGCCTGCCAGGAATAGATGGCGGTGAGCATGCCGCCCGCCAACAGGGTAAACAGCGAGCCGGCGGCGAAGGACAGCAAAATGCCCAGCACCCCGCCGATCAGGCAGACCAGCACGGCCTCAATCATAAATTGCTGCATAATGTCGCTGCGGCGTGCGCCTACAGCCATACGGACGCCAATTTCATGCGTCCGTTCGGTCACCGAGACCAGCATGATGTTCATCACGCCAAGGCTGCCGATAATCAGGGAAATTGAGGCCACCATCAGGATCAGCAGGCTAAGGGTCATCGAGGTGTGCTCGATCGATTTACGGTATTTATCGAGGTTGAACAGCATAAAGTCTTTAACGCCGTGGCGCTGGGTCAGCAACTGGTTAATGGCGGCGACGGCAGCTTCGTTGGCGACGTCATCTTTCAACCGGACACTGATGCTGCTCAGCGTGGTTTTGCCCACCATGCGATACATCACGGTGCTATAGGGCATCCACACTCTGATGCGATTGGGGGCCGAGTCCTGGTTGCTTTGCACCACACCAATTACCCGGGCCGGCACGGCACCAAGAAACACAATTTGGCCCAGCGGCTCTACGCCGAAATCACCGAACAATGACTGACGGGCGTTTTCGTCAATGATCACTTCCTGCAGTGCATTACGGTCATCGCGGAAGTTGCGACCTTGCACCAGCGTGAAACCGTTAACGCGTAAATAATCGCGTCCAACCCCACTGATCGACGCGTTGGCTGATTTGCTGCGAAAGTGAATGCTGTCTGAGGCAGTAACTTCAGGGCTGACGCTGTCGACAAAGCTTTGACTGGCCAGTGCGTCGGCATCCGCCGGAACCAGGGTACGGATGCTGTCGATGGCGTCATCAAAGAAATCACGGCCGGGGTAGATACTGACCACGTTGGTGCCCAGGCTTTTAATACTCTCCAGCGTGCGTTGTTTGGCGCCTTCGCCCAGCGCGACCACCGTCACGACCGCAGCAATGCCGAAGATAATACCGGTCATGGTCAGCGCGGTGCGCAGGCGGTGGGCGTTCATGGCTTTCAGCGCCATTTGCAGCGATTCACGGGTCCGGTCGAGCAGACTCTGCCAGTAGCCTTGTGCCACCGGTGGGGTCTTTTGCATCTTCGGCAACGGGGCCGTCGTTCTACGGCCGCTGTCGGCGACGATCTCGCCGTCCTGCAGTTCGATGATACGTTGTGCGTGCTGCGCTACCTTCATATCGTGAGTGACGATCACCACCGTATGGCCGCGCTGATTAAGTTCGCTGAGGATCTCCAGCACTTCCTGGCCGGATCGGGAGTCCAGGGCACCGGTGGGCTCATCCGCCAGGATAATTTCAGCACCGTTGATTAACGAACGAGCGATACTGACACGCTGTTGTTGGCCGCCGGAGAGCTGCCCAGGTTTATGGTGTTCACGGCCTTCCAGCCCCAGCCGGGCCAACAGTTGCGCTGCGCGCAGACGGCGTTGATCACGTTTGCTGTTGGCGTAAATTGCGGGGATTTCGACGTTGCCCAACGCGCTGATATCCGGCATCAGATGATAACGCTGGAAGATAAAACCGATGTGCTCACGACGCAGCCTGGCCAATTGATCCGGCGACAGATGAGCCGCATTTTGGCCGTTGATGTAATAGTCACCCTGGTCGGGCACGTCCAGGCAGCCGATGATATTCATCAGCGTGGATTTGCCAGAGCCTGAAGCGCCAATGATAGCGACCAACTCACCGGCCGCGATGCTCAGGTTGATGTTTTTCAACACGGTCAGCGCCTGGCTGCTGTTGGTGTAGGTGCGGCCGATGCCTTTCAGCTCAATGATAGTGTTCACAGTGAGAGGCCTTCCTCGCTTGGCCTGGCACTTTCCTGCACCAGCACTACGTTTTCACCCACCTTCAACCCGGACAGGATTTGGATATCGACGTTATTGGTGATGCCGGTTTTCACCTCGCGTATTTCCAACCGGTTATCCGCGGTCAGAACCTGCACCTGCTGTTTTTTATCTGCAGTTTTATGCACCGCCTGGATCGGTACTAACAGCGCGTTTTTTGCCTCACCGAGCAGTAATGAAACCTGAGCCGTCATGGCAATCCGCAAGCGGTTATCCGGGTTAGGCACATCCAGCAGCGCGTTGTAATACACCGAAGCGTTGGAGGTACCGGAACCGGAGGATGAACTGCCGCTGGAGATCGAGTCGTCTTTCATCACTGATTCCGGTGCCAGCTCGACGGTACGCAGCGTGGCGTCGTAACGTTTATCGGGTTCGGAGAAAATGGTGAAGTAGGCCTTTTGCCCCTGCGAAACGCGCGTGATGTCGGCTTCGGAAATCTGCGCCTTAATGGTCATCACGTCCAACTGTGCCAGTTTGACGATGGTGGGGGCGCTCTGATTGGCATTCACCGTTTGGCCTTGTTGAGTAATCACCGCAATGACGATGCCGTCCATCGGTGCCAGGATGCGGGTGTAACTCAGGTCGACCTTTTTCTTGTCGACCTCAATCTGTGCTTGCACGATGCGTGCATTCAGCGCGATCAGTTCGGCGCGGGTGGCGGCGAGCGTGGCTTCCGCCGCCTCAAAATCTTCGCGGGAGCCGGCCTCATCACTCAACATGCGTTTCTGGCGTTTAAAGCGGGACTCGGCCTGTTTCAATAGCGCCTGTTTAGCCTGCAAATCGGCCTTGGCGACGTTCAGCGCCGCTTCGGCGTTACGCAGATCGTTACGTTGCGGCAGATCGTCGATGTCGGCGATAGGCTGGCCCTTGGTGACCCGATCGCCCAGTTTGACCTTCAGGGATTTGACCTGACCGGAAACCTGCGCCCCGACGTTGACCCGCTCTATTGCATCAAGCTTGCCGGTGGCCAGTACGGCATTTTCTATATCGCCCAGACGAGCCGGTGCCGTGACCGAGGCGGTCGGAGAGGGGCTTTGCAAAGAGAAAACGGCCACCAGGGCAAGTATGACCAGCAGGGCGCCGGCCAGGATAAACGCCAAACGGCGCGGGGTGACTTTCATAGTGTTATCCATAACAGAAAACGGTGATCCCAGAAGGCGCTATAGTGGCATCCAGCGCTTTAACTAACAATAAACACACCGCAGACGGGGCGTAAAATGGCCAAGGGTCATTATCACCAGATGAAAGCAATTCCAGACCGAAGGCTAAGTAGGCGGAAATATAAGATTTCTCTGCAAAATCAGCCATTCATAGGTCAATAACTTGAACCCGTAGCATTAATATGGATAATACCAACCCGAAGCAACGGAATGCGCTATTAACTCAGTTGGCAGAGTGGTTGGTTTTAAAATGCTTTTTTGGCTACAAAATTGATAGACGCGGGTTCGAGTCCTGCATAGCGCGCCAGCTTCCTTTCGTGAACTGTTACCGTAAAGTGCACCCGGGTTGATTTGCACTATCGGCTCCTTGTTGGGTTTTTCGGGTGTGCTTTGCCGTAACCGTTTCTTCTCCTTTCTTTATGTTTTCTTCTGTTCCATCGATCTTTGCTAAACTGTAATCAGGCAGGTATGCTGCCCGGCAACAGGAGATCGCTATGTCTGAGTTCGATCAACTGCAGGAGTTATTGCAACGCGTAGCGGCACTTGAAGCCCGCGAACAGTCGCTGACCGCCGCCTCCAATGCCTATCAGGCGATTATCACCACCATGCTTGGCAATCTGGAGAAGCAGGACCGTGACAAGATTATTGCGATGATCGACCAGGCGCATGAACTTGCCTATGCTCGCGCTATTCAGCGCTGCAATGAGCCGCAAAAGCAAAAAATCAAACAGGCTGACGATATCGCTCAGCGGATGTTTATGTTTGCCCAAGGTAAAAATTCCCTGCAACGTTAGCCAGCGTGGGTATAACAGTTGCCGATTTTAAATTGTATAACTGATCTACCTGGGCAAACTGTACCTGTGTTAGTTTGAGGAATGATTATTGATAGCAATAATGTCCCCCAGGCATAAGGTTGTAGCGATGGACGCGATTAAAAGCATCTTGGTAAAAGAAATCGAACGGATCAATCGGCAGGAAGGGCGCGACGGCAAACTGCGCTTTAACAGCGAATTTGCCCGCGAACACCGTTATCTGTGTCTTGCCATGTTTGCCGGCTATTTTGCCGTGATCGCCGTGATGTATCAGGTCCCTTATATGGGCTTCATCTCCTTTTTAGCTTTCACCGCCTTCGTGTTGTTCATGTTCGCCATGCTGCTGATTGAAATCAAACCGGTGTATCGCTTCGAGGACATCGGCGTGCTGGATCTACGCGTGTGTTATAACGGCGAGTGGTACTTCACTCGCGCCCTGTCGCCGCAGTCGGTGAAGGCGCTGCTGGATGAGCCGTCGATCGGTGCTGCGATGAAAACCCGGATGCAGGAAATCATCGCCAATAAGGGCGAGATTGATTTCTATGACGTTTACGATCTGGCGTATTCAAAGAAGCCACAGGATGAGCAGCCGCAGGTGGCGGTGCTTAACTGAAGGGTTTCCGCCTGCGCGGTTGTCGATTATACTCACGCATTGAAGACCGTTTAGCGTGAGGAATTTACGATGAGTGATGATATTTTCGATTTTGATATCGATGCCGAATTGGCGCAAGCAGAAGAGAAAGCGGCGCAGAAAGTCAAAGAACTGCCAGAAATCCTTGAGGATGAGGCGGACTGCGAAGGCTGCAAGATCTGATTGCCATCGTTAATAAAGAACCGCTGCGGCGGTTTTTTTATGCCCAAAATCCGAGTTGCAGGCAAAAAAAAGCCCGTTTCAGGCGGGCCAACACTTAAGTAGTATGAGGGTTTATTTTTATTACCGACTGCGCTTAGCATACGCGTAATGGTCGGTAAGAGATGTGGGCGTATTGTAACAAAATAGTTGTTGTTGTGTTTCCGTGTTACGCCCACCAGGTCAACGATTAATCCAGCACAAATCCCCAAATCAGCAGCGCTGCCACGGTAACCAGGCAGAGCGCGGAGACGGTTATCAGTATTTTTCCCAAAATGTCTTTTTCTTGTTGCTGCTGTGCCACGTTAAAATTATCCAATTAAGAGCCTGTGGACCAAATCGGCGATACCTAGATCCAGCACTATGACCGTCAGTGCAATCCCCAGCATGGCCGATAGAAATCGAGTTTTACTGTTCAAATCAATACCCATCACCGCGATGCAGTGTTCCCAGAGTAAAGGTTAAACCGCCGGGGCTGAACGCCCGGTTTTGATAATTACAGAGTTTAAGAACCTTTCCAGGACTATAAGTTCCGTCTGTTTTGAAGGGGCCGCCGCGAGTGTTGCCCCGCGGCGGCCGGTGGTGCGGAAAAATCAGTCAGTAACAATTCTTACGCCAATTTTACTGATGGCGTTGCCATCCATTTCGGCGATGGTCCAGGTCAGGCCATCCCATTCGACCTGATCGCCGATCACGGGCTCGCCGCCAATCAGTTTAAGGACGAATTGGCCCAGTGTTTGCTGTTCGTCGACGCCTTCCTGCAGGTTAAGCCCATACACCTGTGAAATATCGCTCAGGCGTGCGTCCGACTGCAGGATAAAGTCGCCGAAGAAACGCTCATCCATTGTGACCACCGGCGCCTGGCTAAACAGTTTGCCCAGAACCGGCAAGTCATGTTCGTGGCCGATAACGCACAGAATGTCATCTTCGCGCAGTCGCGTACTGCCGCTGGGGTGCAACAATTCTTTGCCACGGAACAATGCAGCAATGCGCGTGCCGGGTGGCATTTTCAGCTCACGCAGCGCAGCGCCTACGCACCAGTTTTCTGACGAGAGCTGATAAACAAACTGCTCCCACTGGTTTTCAGGGTGTACGTCCAGCCCAACCCGTGAAATGGGGGCCAGTGCCGGCGGCACGATCACCTTGGCTTTCTTCGCCGCGAACGACAGCGTGGTACCTTGCAGTAACAGTGAGACCAGCACCACAAAGAAGGCCACGTTGAAGAACAGCTGCGCATTTGGCAATCCGGCCATCATCGGGAAGACGGCCAGAATGACCGGCACGGCACCGCGCAGGCCAACCCAGGAGATAAAGCTGCGTTCACGCAGGGTAAAACTGCGGAACGGCAACAGTCCGATAAACACTGAAAGCGGTCGGGCGAACAAAATCATCCACAGCGACAGCAGCAGGGCAGGGATGGCGATAGGCAGCAATTCGTGCGGATTGAGTAGCAACCCCAGCACCAGGAACATACCGATTTGGCTCAGCCAGGCCAGGCCGTCGAAGGTCTGGACAATACCGTGCCGGTTGCGGATTGGGCGATTGCCCAGCGTCAGGCCGCACAGATAGACTGCCAGAATGCCGCTGCCGTCCAGCGCGGTGGTCAGAGCAAAAATCAAAATGCCGCCACTGACGGCCAACAGCGGATACAGGCCTTCGGCCAGTTTTATGTGGTTGATTAGCGTCAACAGCAGCCAGCCGCCGCCGAGGCCAAAAACAATCCCCATACCAAACTGCTGCAGCAGATGGAGCGGGAACATCCAACTCAGCGTGGTTTCGCCGGCGGAGATCATCGCTATCAGGGTGATGGTAAGAAACACCGCCATCGGGTCATTGCTGCCGGATTCGATTTCCAGCGTGGCGCTGACGCGTTCGTTAAGCCCTTTGCCGCCCAGCAGTGAAAATACCGCAGCGGCGTCGGTGGAGCCAATAATGGCGCCAATCAGCATGCCCTGCAGCAAGTCGAGATTGAACAGCCAGGCGGCAGCCAGCCCGGTAAGCCCGGCGGTGATCACCACGCCGACGGTGGCGAGGGAAAGTGCCGGCCAAAGTGCCACGCGAAATGAGCTGACACGGGTGCGCATGCCGCCGTCCAGCAGGATCACGGCCAGTGCCAGGTTGCTGACCAGATAGGCCACCGGATAATTGCTGAAAACGATACCGCCAGGGCCATCGACCCCTGCCAGCATGCCGATAGCCAGGAAGATAACCAGAATGGGGATCCCCAGGCGTGAGGAAAATGAACTGAGAAGAATACTTGCTCCCACCAACACGGCACCGATGATGAACAAACTGTTAATGGTGCTGGCATCCAAAATAACGTTCTCCTGCTGGCTGGGGGAAAGGCGTTGCGCGCTGGCGCAGATACCCCATGATGATAGCCTGTTTTTTGGGTAAAACGCCAAGGCTGATTTGCAAAACAGTTTGGCATTTATTGTCATTTAAGGAGGAAAGCGTGAGGAAGTGGGGATAAACCGGTGAACTTCTTACTTTTATCTATATTTATCAGCTTACTGTGGTTCTGTTCTGACAATAAACCTCATTTTTCGTTGCGACGAGGTGAGGAAAAACCATTAAACCCCCGTCAGGAGGCTTAATGGTTTGCAGGCGTGGCGTGATTAATGATCGAGTGATTGCAAAGCCCGCTTGATCAGCTCGGCAGCCAGCTTGCGTTCTGACTCCGAAATACCGTCAAGGTTAAGGCTGGAAAGCTCGGTGACCAGAATACTGCGGTCCTTGCCGCCAATCGACGCATCCAGTGCGGACAGCAATCGGCCAAGAATTTTTAGCAGGGTGGCGTTTTCTGGTACGGCTTCCGGAGCCGAAGTGTCTTTATCAGTCATTAAAAATCCTCTCTGTCGTGACGGAAGGGAGCTACTGCAAACATTGTCGTCATGATAACGACAACGCCGTCCCTCAGGGTTCATTGAGCCCAATCGCTACCGTAAGGCAGGGATGTGGATTTCCACTTATGCGTTGCAGTTATAACAACTAGCGGCAATATGCTCCAGTATAACTTTGCCTTAACTTTCGCCAACGGGGTGAGCAATGTGTGCTCAGCGGCTGAAATGGGCTGCGGTACCGGTGTGCAAAATTATGATATCGGTTATGGCGTACAGGCGTATGACAGCAAACGGCCCGGCATGCCGGGCCATTGGCTTATTGTGGTTTCCCGGAGAACAGGAATCGTAGCAGAGGAATGCGTTTGTGCAGCTCATATAAGACGAAAGCGCAGGAGAAGACAAACACCAGGCCCGCCAGGAAACCCAGCAGATTATTGTCAATATACGGCGTCACAAAAGCGCCATATATCAAGGTCAGTGGATGGTGCACCAGATATATAAAGAGAGATGCATTGACCAGATAAGTGATTCGAGGTGAGTGATAGTTCAGCAGGTTATGTCCGAATGCGAAAACCACGTTAGCCATCAGGATACCCAGCAGGGTTTTGATCACCACTTCCAGCTCGAACATATAGCTGCTGTGGGCCAGATACTTCTGATTCAGCATGTAGGCAATGAACAACAACAGCGAACCGAGCAGCGACCAAACAGAGGGCTTGAGGAAAATCTCTTTCAACCACACATACTTAAAGGCGTAAGCGCCCAGGATGAAGAACGGCAGGTAGAACATGGTCTCCATCACCACGAAATTGAACAGGCCATTGGAGAGTAAGTGGGGGGCGAAAATTAAAATAATGCGGTGTGCGGCCGAATAGCATAAAGCATAAATAAGAAAGAGCAGTGAGATGTTTCCTAATCCGGTCATTTTATTTATTGGATAGGGAACAGCACTACTTTTAATCGCCTTGATTTTTTTGAACAGATAAAAACAAAGGGTGGTCAGCAATGACAGGGTTAATAAAAACCACAGGTGAGAAACCAGTTCCCAAACTGTGACATTTATTTTCTGATAGAGCGAAAAATTTCCCCAGCCGTTCAATTTATCGGTGAAGTATTTCAGCATGAAAAACTGTGGCACCGTTATTAACGGGATCGAACTCAGCAGCGGGATCGCCACCCGTTCCAGCCTGACCTTCAACCACTTATGGCGCTCGTAGCGCTCATAGAGCATGTACGAGAAATAGCCGGAAATCACGAAGAACACCTGCATGCGGAAGGCATGGATGAAGTCGTTCAGCACGGTTAGCGAGAAGGAGGGCGTAGCGCTGTTCACCGCCCAGGCATGGCTGGAATAGATCAGGGACAGATGAAAAGGGATGCCGAGCAACATCAAATAAGCCCGGATCGAATCGAGGAAAAACTCGCGTTGGTTGCTGCCTTTAGTCATAGGTTACCGCTGGTGATTTTATCGAATGGTCATTAACACGCTTAATAAGTCGGCAATGGTTAAATCGAACCTCAAACCCTACTATAGCGTTTCACATTTTTCCATAGCGTCTTGTTGCGGGGCTTGCTACGCTGGTGTTAAGTCAGCTGCTTAAACTATGAGCCATAAACATGAACCATCGATTTATCATGTTGTCGGAAAGCTGAATAATCCATTAATATGGATTTAAATGATTTGAGCACACGAATAGGGGGGGATGTGCTAGTTAATATATTATCCAAGAAACCACGCGCCGCGAGCGTACGTTGGTTAGGTGCGACCGTATTGTTCACGCTGTTTACTTCGCAGGCCTGGGCTTTTTCTATTGATGATGTGGCCAAGCAGGCACAGGATCTGGCAGGAAAAGGCTTTGAGGCTCCGAAGAGCAACCTTCCTTCTCAATTCCGTGAGATGAAATTCGCGGACTATCAGCAAATTCAGTTCAATCACGATAAAGCCTATTGGAGCAAGCTGAAAACCCCATTCAAGCTTGAGTTTTATCATCAGGGGATGTACTTCGACACGCCGGTGAAAATCAATGAAGTCACCTCGACCACCGTGAAGCAGATCAAGTACAACCCGGACTACTTCAACTTTGGTTCGGTGAAGCACGATCCGGATTCGGTAAAAAACCTCGGCTTTGCCGGTTTCAAGGTGATTTATCCGATCAACAGTGCGGACAAGAACGACGAAATTATGAGCCTGCTGGGCGCGAGTTACTTCCGCGTGGTGGGTAAAGGGCAGGTATACGGGATTTCCGCTCGTGGCCTGGCGATTGATACTGCATTGCCGTCCGGTGAAGAGTTCCCGCGTTTCCGCGAATTCTGGGTTGAACGTCCGAAGCAGGGCGACAAGCATCTGGTAATTTACGCGCTGCTGGATTCACCGCGCGCTACCGGGGCTTACCGTTTTGTGGTCTATCCGGGCCGCGATACCACGGTGGACGTCGAGTCTAAAGTGTTCCTGCGCGACAAGGTCGGCAAACTGGGCATGGCACCGCTGACCAGCATGTACCTGTTCGGGCCAAACCAGCCTTCGCCGACGCTGAACTACCGTCCGGCGCTGCATGACTCTAACGGTCTGTCTATCCATGCCGGTAACGGCGAATGGATTTGGCGTCCGCTGAACAATCCGAAGCACCTGTCCGTCAGCACCTACCAGGTCGAGAACCCGAAAGGTTTCGGTCTGCTGCAGCGTGGCCGTAACTTCAAGGATTACGAAGATCTGGACGACCGTTACGATCTGCGTCCAAGCGCCTGGATCGAGCCGCGTGGCGATTGGGGCAAGGGGAAAGTGGAGCTGGTGGAGATCCCAACGGCGGATGAAACCAACGACAACATCGTAGCCTTCTGGACTCCGGATGTATTGCCGGATGCTAAAACGCCGCTGGCACTGAGCTATCGCCTGCACTTCACCCGTGACGAAGACAAACTGCATTCGCAGGACATTGCCTATGTCAGCCAGACCATGCGTTCTACCGGTGACGTGAAGCAGTCTAACCTGATCCGCGAGCCAGACGGCAGCGTGGCATTCCTGGTTGATTTCGTTGGCCCGGTGCTGAAAGGCCTGGACGCGGCGACGCCGGTTGCCGCTCAGGTGAGCATCGGTGACAACGGTGAAATGGTAGAAAACAATGTCCGCTATAATCCAGTGACCAAAGGCTGGCGTCTGACGGTGCGTCTGAAAGTGAAAGACGACAAGAAGCCGGTAGAAATGCGCGCAGCGCTGGTCAATGGTGATAAGACCCTGTCGGAAACCTGGAGCTATCAGCTACCTGCTAATGAATAAGCCTACTCAACTTGCCCAGGACTATCTTGCGGCAATGCCTCTGACTGCTCAGCAGTCAGAGGCGCTTAAACCCCAGCCGGGAGCGGATGACGCCCAGGCACTGGAGGCGCTGCATCGCAAGATGGGCGCCGCCGATGCCAACGTCAATACGCTGTCGGCGGATGACGTGGCGCTGGCCTCGGTCAAGGCGCGTATCGAAAGCGCCTGGCCAGATGCGGTCAGCGACGACGATTTTGACAATGACGTGGAAGGCCGCAGTATTCTGAAGGCCACGCCACCGATTAAACGTACCAGCATGTTCCCGGAAGCCTGGCGCACCAACCCGGTGGCGCGCTTCTGGGATTCTCTGCTGGGGCGTTCGCCGCACAACCGCCATGCCTCCAAAGAGGAGGCCGCCGCGGAAAACCGCTGGCGCGTGGTGGGTTCGATGCGCCGTTATGTGCTGTTGGTGCTGATGCTGGTGCAGACCGGTATCGCCACCTGGTACATGAAAACCATCTTGCCGTATCAGGGCTGGGCGCTGATCGATCCAATGGCGATGCTGGATCAGGATCTGATGCAATCGGTGCTGCAGTTGCTGCCTTACGTGTTGCAAACCGGCATTCTGATCCTGTTCGCCATTCTGTTCTGTTGGGTGTCGGCTGGGTTCTGGACCGCGCTGATGGGCTTCCTGCAACTGCTGATCGGCAAAGACAAATACAGTATCTCTTCCACCATCAAGGGCGATGAGCCAATCAATCCGGCGCACCGCACCGCGTTGATCATGCCGATCTGTAACGAAGATGTCGAACGGGTGTTTGCCGGCCTGCGTGCGACTTATGAGTCGGTTGCCGCCACCGGTCAGCTCGAAAATTTCGATATCTACGTGCTGAGCGACAGCTACGACCCGGATATCTGCATGGCGGAACAGAAGGCCTGGATGGAACTGTGCCGTGACGTAGAAGGTCATGGCCGTATCTTCTATCGCCGCCGCCGTCGCCGTGTGAAACGTAAAAGCGGCAACATCGACGACTTCTGCCGTCGCTGGGGTGGCGAGTACAGCTACATGGTGATCCTGGATGCCGACAGCGTGATGAGCGGTGAGTGTCTCACCGGTCTGGTACGCCTGATGGAAGCCAATCCGAACGCCGGTATCATCCAGTCTGCGCCGAAAGCCTCGGGTATGGATACGCTGTATGCCCGCGTGCAGCAGTTTGCTACCCGCGTTTACGGCCCGCTGTTTACCGCCGGTCTGCACTTCTGGCAGTTGGGTGAGTCGCACTACTGGGGTCACAACGCGATTATCCGCGTGAAGCCGTTTATCGAACACTGTGCGCTGGCACCGCTGCCGGGTGAAGGCTCCTTTGCCGGCTCCATCTTGTCGCATGACTTTGTGGAAGCCGCGCTGATGCGCCGTGCCGGTTGGGGCGTGTGGATTGCTTATGATCTGCCCGGCAGCTACGAAGAATTGCCGCCGAACCTGCTGGATGAACTGAAACGTGACCGTCGCTGGTGCCACGGTAACCTGATGAACTTCCGCCTGTTCCTGGTGAAAGGCATGCACCCGGTGCACCGCGCGGTGTTCCTGACCGGCGTGATGTCTTACCTGTCGGCACCGCTGTGGTTTATGTTCCTGGCGTTGTCCACTGCGTTGCAGGTAGTGCATACCCTGATGGAGCCGCAGTACTTCCTGCAGCCACGTCAGCTGTTCCCGGTCTGGCCGCAGTGGCGCCCTGAACTGGCGATAGCGCTGTTCTCTACCACTCTGGTGCTGCTGTTCCTGCCTAAGCTGCTCAGTATCGTGCTGATCTGGGCGAAAGGTGCCAAGGAATACGGCGGTGGCGTGCGTCTGTTCCTGTCAATGCTGCTGGAAATGCTGTTCTCGGTGCTGTTGGCACCGGTACGTATGCTATTCCATACGGTGTTCGTGGTCAGTGCCTTCCTCGGTTGGGAAGTGGTGTGGAACTCTCCGCAGCGTGACGATGATGACACGCCATGGAGTGAAGCCTTCAAACGCCACGGTTCACAGATGTTGCTCGGTCTGGTCTGGGCGGGTGGTATGGCCTGGCTGGATCTGCGCTTCCTGTGGTGGTTGTCGCCGATCGTGTTCTCGCTGATCCTGTCACCGATCGTTTCGTCTCTGTCGAGCCGGGCGACGCTGGGTATCAAAAGCAAGCGAGCCAAACTGTTCCTGATCCCGGAAGAGTACTCTCCGCCGCGCGAACTGCTGGCGACCGAAGAGTATTTGCAGCTTAACCGTGAACGTGCTCTGGCCAATGGCTTTATGCACGCGGTGGTTAACCCGTCGTTCAATGCTTTGGCGGCTGCGTTGGCGACCGCGCGTCACCATCTGCGGGGTGCTATCGAGCACAATCGTGAAGAGCGGGTGAACGAGGCATTACAACTGGGGCCGGAGAAGCTGGTGAAGGGCAAACGCCTTGAGCTGTTAAGCGATCCTGTTGCATTGTCGCGCTTGCATCAGCGTGTTTGGTTACTGCCGGAAGGGGCCGCCTGGCGCGAGCACTACCAGCAACTGCCGCACAATGAGCGGGCTCATCCGCAAGGGCAACGTTAAGTCTTGACCGGGTAGCCGAAACGGGGAATGCGCATTGCGTGTTCCCCGTTTTTTTTGGCGCTTCGCTTACGCCATGCTGACAATCTGAATAGGAAAAACTATGTTAACATTCGCGCCGGGCGTTGTTTACTTTCAGAACAACCAGGATCAAGAGTCAATTTGGTGAATCTTTCTGCTTTTCTTCGGCTGGCATTATTGGCAGCAGGCGTGACGCTGTTAACCGGCTGCGGCAGTATTATCAGTCGCACAGTACCGGGTGCCGGCCACGGGCATCAATACTATCCAGGTGTGCAATGGGATCTGCGCGATACGCCCTGGCGCTATGTCACGGTGATCGATGTGCCGCTGTCGATGGTGGTAGATACCTTTATGCTGCCGTTTGATGCGCAGCACGGGCCTTACGAGTAAGTCTGGTCCCGGGTGGCAAACACCAGCAGTTGGTATCCATGCGGGCCGCAGTGGAAGGGGGCCAGCACCGTCATCTTCAATCCCTGCTGATGGGCCGCCAGTGAGTGCGGGTTGCTGTCGTCAATAAACAGAGCGCCAACGTCGAATTCCTCTCGGGTGCGTCCCTTGACGGCAGCGAACAGTTGTTTCAGTACGCCTTTGCCGCGCCAGGCGGTATCCAGGCACACCGGGCCATACATAAACACCCGCTGTTCACTCAGCGGTCGTCCGTTAAATGACTCGCCGGCAAGTTTTTCCAGCATGGCATCCACCACCGGCGGACGCGGCTGCGCGTCCGTGGTCATCAGACAGACAAAACCGGCCAACGCCTGATCTTCAACCGCCACCAGAATACCCAGACCCTGATTAATGCGGGCCAATTGCACTTCGTTCATACTTGAAACGATAAAACCCTGACGTTTCTGGCTGTCGCTTAAATTGGCCGGGGTATTTTGTGTTTGCAGCTGCAGAATGGCGGGGTAATCCTCGGGGCGTGCCTGGCGGATAATCATGATGCCTCTCTGAAAATGATGGGGAGTTTATGGGCGGGGATGTTGCGCTCCCGCCCGCGATCATTCAACGTTCATCCCACTCGTCGGCGGCTGTTTGGCCTTCTTCGGTATCCAGCGGGGGATCGAGTTGGAAATCTCCTTCTTCCCACTCGTGCAGCGTGTTTTCCTCTATCCATTCGGCGGTGATTTCGACTTCGTCATAATCACCGTCGAAAATGGCCTGTGCGGCGGCACCGCTGCGTAACGTCAGACACTCGACCGATTCCCCTTCTTGCTCAAAGAACTCGGCTTGCCACAGGATATCACCATCCTGCATCACGTACTTTTGCAGATTGAACTGTTGCGGCACCGGCGGTTGATCGTCGTTACCGCTTTCAGCGGATTCAATAAACTCCTCGCGCGCCGCTTCAATTGCTTCTTCCAGGGTTGCATACAGGCTCATGGTTATCTCCAGTAGTGAGGGTAACGAAAGGATTTTGGCCGTGCCAAAACGCCATGACTGACATCAAAAGTAATTGTTGCTGCACTGGCGCAGGATGCAAATTTTTTTGTTGTCCGTTTCGCGACGATGGTTGTCCGCCAGGCGGGAGCAAGTCATCTCGCGGCGGGAAATAATAAGGCATCGTTTATGACAGCCCTGGAGATCGCCATGTTAGCCAACCCTTCAATCAAGTATCGTCCTTTCCCGCCGGTGGCATTGCCGGAGCGTCAGTGGCCCGGCCGTACCCTGCAGCAGGCGCCGCGTTGGTGCTCCAGCGATCTGCGTGATGGTAATCAAGCGCTGGCGGAACCGATGGATAACGCCCGTAAGCGCCAGTTCTATCAACTGTTGTTGCAGTGTGGGTTTAAAGAGATTGAGGTGGCGTTTCCTTCGGCGTCGCAAACCGACTTTGATTTTGTTCGCTCATTGATTGATGAGCAACTGATCCCGAACGACGTCAGCATTCAGGTCTTGACCCAGTCGCGTGACGACCTGATCGATCGCACCTTTGAGGCATTGCGGGGGGCACCACGGGCTATTGTGCATTTGTATAACGCCACCGCGCCGATGTTCCGTGAAATTGTGTTTAAGCAGGATAAGGCGGCAACGGTGGCGCTGGCGGTCAACGGGGCGCTGCGTATTCGCCAGCAGTGCGAGCAGCAGCCGGAGACCGCCTGGACCTTTGAGTATTCGCCGGAGACCTTCTGCTTTACCGAGCTGGAGTTTGCGCTGGAAATTTGTGAAGCGGTAGCCGATGTCTGGCAGCCTGGCCCCGGGCGGCCGATGATCATCAACCTGCCGGCGACGGTGGAAGTCAGTACGCCGAACGTTTACGCCGACCAGATTGAATGGTTTTGCCGTCGCTTCAGTCAGCGAAATCGGGTGACCATCAGCGTGCATCCGCATAACGATCGCGGTACCGGGGTCGCCTGCGCCGAACTGGCGATGCTGGCCGGAGCCGATCGGGTGGAAGGCTGCCTGTTCGGTAACGGCGAGCGCACCGGCAATGTTGACCTGGTGACGCTGGCGCTCAATCTGTATACCCAGGGCATCGCGCCAGGGCTGGACTTTAGCCAGTTGAAGCAGGTGGTAGAGGTGGTCGAGCAATGCAACCAACTGCCGGTGCACCCACGTCATCCTTATGCTGGTGAACTGGTCTTCACCGCCTTTTCCGGCTCTCATCAGGATGCGATCAAAAAGGGGTTCGCCGCCCAGCAGCAGCGACAGGACGGTCTGTGGCAGGTGCCTTATCTGCCGCTCGATCCGGCGGACGTCGGCTGCAGTTATGAAGCAGTGATCCGGGTTAACAGCCAGTCGGGCAAAAGTGGTGCGGCCTGGCTGCTGGAACAGAACCATGGGCTGTCGTTACCCCGCGGGCTGCAGATTGATTTCAGCAAGGTAGTGCAGCAATCCACCGACGGCAGCGGCAAAGAGATGACTACCGCCGAACTGTGGCGACTGTTTCGCTTCAGTTATGGCCTGGTCGAGCAACCGCGCTTGCAATTGTTGAGCTACCAGACCGAGAGTCACAGCGTCGAGGCCTACAGCTTCAGCGCTCGGGTGTTGTTCGAAGGGCAACAACAGCGGTTGCTGGGCGTAGGGAACGGCCTGTTGTCCAGTGCAGTGGATGCGCTGCGTCAGAGCTTTGGATTGAATTTGGCGATAGAGGACTACCACGAGCATACGTTGGGGCATCAGAGCCACAGCCGCGCCGTGGCCTATATTCGCTGTACGGTGGCGCACGGTGGGGCGGCTTATGGCGTGGGCATCGACGTCGATTCCGCCAGCGCCTCCTTGCAGGCTCTGTTCAACGTTGCTGCACGTTATTTGGCGAAATAAGCACTGGGCGCGACGCCCAGCAGGCGACGGAACATGGCGCTGAAAGCACTGGGGCTGTCGTAACCCAGATCCAGCGCCACTTCCAACACCGAATGCCCGGCGGCCAGCGCGTTCAATGCCGCCAGTAACCGGGCACGTCGCACCCAGTCACCAAAGCGCAGTCCGGTCTCACGCTGAAAGCGCCGTGACAGCGTGCGACCACTGACATTGATGTAACGGGCCGCCTGCTCCAACTCCCAAGGGTGTGCCAGCGATTGCTGAATATGCCGACACAGTGTCAGCAGGGCCTCAGTGCGCGGCTCGGGTAAATTCAGCGGCAAAATAGGCAGCACGCGCAACTCATCCAGGATCAGCTCCATGATCCGCTCTTCACGTCCTCCGGTGGGGTAGTCCGCCGTAATATCCATCGCACAGATAATCAGTTCGCGCAGCAACGGGGAAACCTGCACCACTTCACAACGTGCCGGCAGATCGGCGCGCGCCAGCGGATCGACCAGCAGAGCTCTTGCCGCAACCTTGCCGGTGATGCGCAGGCTGTGCTCAACTCGCGCCGGCAGCCAGACGCCGCGCCCTGGCGGGACCACCCAACTGCCCAGACGGGTATTGACCTGCACCACGCCGCTGAGGCTATGAATCAATTGCGCGCAGTCATGGTAGTGGGGCGGCTCGAAGTCGCCGTGCTGGTAATCTTTGGCAATCGGCACAATCGACCGGTTGGCGGGCACAGCGTCATGGAAAAGCAGCATTGTTCGGGGCAACCCCAGTCCGCGGAAAAGTCATAACGGCAGCATGCCATGCTGAAACCTTTCGTACCAGCCTATGGTGCGGTGGGGAAATATAGTTTATAAATATACAATATATTATTTTATAAACTATATGGAGGAGTGATGGATATCGACAGCATGCGGCAGGCGGCAGCGCAGGCCGGAACATTACTGCGGACGTTGGGCAATGAGGATCGCTTACTGTTGCTGTGTCAGCTCAGCCAGGGCGAGATGTCGGTAGGGGAATTGGCTCAGGCGCTGGAGATCCGCCAGCCGACACTTTCACAACAGCTTGGCGTGTTGCGTCAGGAAGGGTTGGTAGCCACACGCCGTGACGGCAAGCAAATTTACTACGCGGTCAGTGATGAAAAGGCGCTGGCCATACTGGGCACCCTGTATCAACTTTATTGCCCAAAACCGGGAGAGACACAATGACCATTGACTGGCTGCATTTTACGCCGTTATCGGCCCTGGCTGGCGGAGGGATTATTGGCATCGCGGTCACCCTGCTGCTGGTGTTTAACGGCCGTATCGCCGGCATCAGCGGGATTACCGGGGGTTTGCTGACGCCGCGGGGCACAGAGAAAGCCTGGCGGGTCGCATTTCTTGTCGGGCTGTTGGTATCGCCCTGGCTGTATGGTCTTGGCGCACCCTTACCGGCAATGCCAGTGAGTGGCAGCAGCCTGTGGCTGATCGTGGCCGGATTGTTGGTGGGGTTGGGTACCCGGTTGGGCGGCGGCTGCACCAGCGGCCATGGCGTTTGCGGAACCGCAAGACTGGCACCGCGTTCGCTGGCGGCCACGGCGGTATTTATGCTGCTGGGCTTTGCCACGGTATGGGCAGTTCGTCACTGGATAGGAGGTTAACACCATGTTCAGATACCTGTTTGCTTTACTGAGTGGTGCGATTTTTGGCCTTGGTCTGATCGTTGCCGGTATGGCCAATCCGGCCAAGGTCTTGGCATTTCTCGATATTACCGGCCATTGGGATCCGTCGCTGGCATTGGTGATGGTGGGGGCGATTGCCGTGGCGGCACCGGCGTTTTTTTGGGCTCGCCACCGACAGCGCAGTTTGTTGGGTGACGAGTTGCAGATCCCTACCAACCGTCGTCTCGATGGTCGTTTGCTGGCCGGTAGCGCGTTGTTTGGCATTGGCTGGGGCATGGCGGGCATTTGCCCTGGGCCGGCCTGGGTACTCGCCGGGGCGGGCTCTTCGGCTGGCTGGCTGTTCGTGGCGGCGATGCTGGTGGGTATGGCGCTGTATGAAATCATTATGATGCGGAGAAATAATGCCAATAGCTAATGCGGTACTGCGTATTGCGCGCCCGACCGATCGTCTGCAAGAAATTGCGGCTATGTACTGTCAGGGGCTGGGGTTCGAACGGTTGGGCGAGTTCGACGATCATCAGGGTTTTGACGGCGTGATGGTCGGGCATCCGCAGCACGGTTATCACCTGGAGTTCACTCACCATCGTGGCGTGAAAGTGGGGCAGGCACCGACGCAAGATCACTTACTGGTATTTTATTTGCCGGATGAAGCGGACTGGTTGATGGGATGCCAGCGAATGCTGGCCGCCGGTTTTCAGCGCGTTGCCGCCTACAACCCTTATTGGGACACCAGCGGACAGACGTTCGAAGATCTGGACGGTTACCGGGTGGTGTTGCAACAGCGGGCCTGGGAAGCATAAAAAAGCCAGCGCACCGGGCGCTGGCTGAAGGGTAAACGAAACAGTAATCAGGCGTTGGCAGCCGGTTTCTGTGCGCTTTTGCCCTGAGTGTTTTCCATCATGCGGCGGATCGGGACGATCAACAGGGTCAATACTGCGGCGCAGATCAACAGCGCAATCGAGCAGCGTGCGAACAGGTCAGGCAGCATACCCAGTTGGTCGGCTTTCACATGGCCACCGATCAAACCGGCCGCCAGATTACCCAGCGCGCTGGCGCAGAACCACAGGCCCATCATCTGGCCACGCATTCTTTCCGGCGCCAACAGGGTCATGGTCGCCAGCCCGATAGGGCTAAGGCACAGCTCACCCAGCGTCAGCATTAAAATACTGCCGACCAGCCACAGCGGAGACACGCCCGCACCGCCATTGCTCAGCACGTTCTGCGCAGCCAGCATCATCAGCCCGAAGCCCGCAGCGGCAAACAGAATACCGATAACAAACTTGGTGATGCTGCTCAGGCGGATTTTGTTACGCGCCAATGCTGGCCATGCCCAGCTAAATACCGGTGCCAGCAGGATGATGAACAGGGCGTTGATCGACTGGAACCACACCGCCGGGATCTCGAAGCCGCCAATCATACGGTTGGTATAGTCGTTGGCGAACAGGTTGAACGAGGTCGGTTTCTGTTCAAAGGCTGACCAGAAGAAGGCCGCGGACACCAGCAGGATGAAGCAGACCAGCAGGCGGGCGCGTTCTTTACGGCTCAGGCCGGCAAACACGAACAGGTAAATGAAGTACAGGGTGACCGAGGCGGCAATCACGTAAACCAGCGTACTGGCCACGGCGACCGGGTTAATCACAATGATGCCCTGGGCAATCAGGGTGATAATCACCGCCGCACCGACGGCCAGCGCAATCAGCCAGGCGCCGACGCCGTTTTTCTTGGCGACCGGGCTGTTCCAGGTAGAGTCCAGGCCCACTTCACTGTCATAGCGTTTCATTGCCGGGACGGCAAAGACGCGGAAAATCACCAGCGCCACCAGCATGCCGATACCCCCAATGCCGAAGCCCCAGTGCCAGCCGTGGGAACGGATCAACCAGCCAGAGATCAGCGGGGCGATAAACGAGCCCATGTTGATGCCCATATAGAACAGTGAAAAACCACCGTCACGGCGGTTGTCGCCTTTCTTGTACAGCGTACCGACCATCACCGAGATACAGGTTTTGAACAGGCCGGAACCCAGCACGATAAACATCAGGCCGATGAAGAACAGGTTGTTGCCCATAAAGGCAGACAGCGCGATCGACAGGTGGCCGAGGGCGATCAGAATCGAACCATACCAGACTGCTTTTTGCTGACCCAGCCAGTTATCGGCCAACCAGCCGCCCGGCAGGGCCGCCAGATACATGCTGCCGGCAAAAATACCGACAATCGCCGAAGCGTTTTCACGTGCCAACCCCATGCCGCCGTCGTAGACCGTGGCGGCCATAAACAGGATCAGTAATGGGCGAATACCGTAAAACGAGAACCGCTCCCACATTTCGGTAAAGAACAGGGATCCCAGCGGATAAGGATGGCCGAAGAAGGTCCGGCTTTCTTGGTTATTAACAGAGGATTGCATAACGTCTTCCCAATAAAATGTGCCGCATTGATGCAGCTTATACTGTGGTATGTATGTGTATTTAAGGAAGGTGATCCACCCAGTGCGGATTACCCGACAAAACCGCTGCCGCAGCGCCCGTTAACCGTGGAAAGCGCGTCGGCCTTTTTTCACTTGGCCAATGCTTTACATTGGGCGTGATATTATTTAACCATTTGATAACTGGATGGTGGTTTTGTCTAGTCCCTGTATCCCATTTTTTAGATGAAAAGTCGACAAACATCTCCTTTCCTGGTTTTTATGTTGGTTGAGGCGGGAATGTTATTGACAGGTGGTTTATTGCACTAAAAGTTAATAACTTTTTTAAAAACAAGTGATTACATTAAGATTATTCTGATGGAGGGCGACCGGGAGGCTCTGAGGGGTATCAATACTAAAAGTAGGGTAAACGGGCCGTCGGCCCATTTAAGTGAGGGAACTGGTGATAAATACGCCTATTACTCTTCCTGCAGGGTGTCTTCCCTCATCCGCGCCGGTCGGCGTTGCAAACACCACCAGGAATAAATAGCGTTGAACAGCACCACCACGGCGGTGACGCAGAATACTGCGCGAAAGCCATAGCTGGCCGAGACAGCAGCCCCCATTAATGGGCCACTGACGTTGCCTATATCGCGGAACGATTGGTTATAGCTGAAAATCCGCCCGGCGACCTGATTGGTGCAGTTATAGATCAGCAAGGTTTGTACCGCCGGCAGCAGCGCACCGTCGGCTGCACCCAGCAGGAAGCGCAGTACGCCGAGTTGCCACGGGGTTTGCACAAAGGCCATCGGGATCAGCAACAGCACCGACACGATCAGCATAAACACCAGAATACGCTCCGGGCCGATCCTGTCGCCCAGCTTACCCAGTCGTGGCGCACTCATCAGCGCGGCGACGCCCGGCACCGAGGCGATCAAACCGCTGACAAAGGCCAGATTATGAATATTCCCGGCTAGGTCACGCACGTACAGCGTCAGGATCGGCGCGATGGATCCGGTAGCGATCTGAATAATCATGGTGGTGACAAACAGGCTGAGGATCAGCTTGGGGCTTTTTAGCGCCGCAAACACCTGACGGGCGTGCAGCATGTCTTTTTTCTGCACCGGGGTGAATTGTTCTTTGACATACAGCAGCGTCAGAACAAAGCAGGCCAGCAGCACACCGGCGGTAATGTAGAACACCGGCCGCAGACCATACTGATCGGCTAACAGACCACCAATCAGCGGCCCAATCAAGGCACCGCTGACCCCCCCGGTGGACAGGGTGCCCAGCGCCCAGCCGCTGCGATTACGCGGCACCTGAGTGGCGATAAGCGCGTTGGCGTTGGGGATAAAACCGCCGAGCAGGCCCAGTACCGCGCGCAGCGCCAAAAATTGCCAGATATTCTGCGCCATGCCCATCAACAGCATCACAATCGCCATGCCCAGTGCCGATCGCAGCAGCATCAGTTTACGTCCACGCCGGTCGGCCAGCCCGCCCCAGAACGGGGAGGCAATGGCAGAAAACAGGAAGGTGATACTGAAAACCAGGCCAGACCACATGTTTAGTGCCTGGTGGCCGGTGACACCAAGGGTTTCTACATAAAGCGGCAGGAATGGCATGATCAGGCTGAAGGCGGCACCGGTGAGGAAACACCCCAGCCAGGTGACAAAAAGATTGCGTTTCCAGTTGATGGGTTCTGGTGCCGGAGCCATATTTTCCTGCTGCATAAGGTGGGGCGCTTTGCGGGCGTGCACAAGCAAGGGGGCAAAGCAAAAAAGTTAGCCTGATAAGTATGCGCTTAATTATAGGTGGCATCAATTGATGTGGGGAGGGATAGGTCGAAAATGAAATAAAGTTTTAAAAATAGAATATTGGCAGTATTCCGCGCTGTACGCGCGGAAAAAAGGCGGATTTAAAGCCCGGCGAGCAGTTCAAAACCACTGGCGGTAGTGGAGAGGCCTACATCGGTAATCTCGTAGTGCGCTACGGCGTTGTAGGGATCTTGCGCGACAATGGCGTCCAGTTGGGCACGATCCATGCTTTTCACCAGGATCACGCCGCCAGTGCGCGGATTCTTACGGCCAGAGGCGATGAAGGTACCGTCCTGGAAATATGTTTTCAGCCAGGCAATGTGCCCTTCAAGGTGGTTATCGACTTCGGCTATCGGGCGGTGGTAGGTCAGGTTAACGATGTACATAACAACTCCAGGATTAGCGACGAAGACTTTACCATCCCACCGTTACCGCTGATTCTCAAGATCAGCGGAATAAAAAACCCGCCAGGCGGCGGGTTAGGAGTCAGTACAGTGAGGGTTCACCTTCCGGACGAGTTTTAAAGCGGCGGTGCAGCCACATGTACTGATCCGGTGCCATCAGGATCTCCTTCTCCACCACTTTATTCATAAAGGCGGCTGCTTCGAGCTCATTATCCAGCGGGAAGTTTTCCACCGCCGGCTGCATAATCAGCTCGTACCCTTTGGCGTCCGGCAGGCGGCGCGGGGTAAAAGGAATAATCGCGGGTTTACCCATCCTCGCCAGCACATAGCTGCCGGTGGTGGTGGCGGCTTTCTCTACGGCGAACAGCGGGACGAACACGCTGCTGCGCGGGCCGTAGTCGTGATCCGGGGCGTACCAGATGATGTCGCCCTGTTTCAACGCACGGATCATGCCTTTCACGTCTTTACGGTCCAGCATCGATTTGTTGGAGCGCATGCGGCCCCAGGTTTGCAGCCAGTCCATCAGTTTGTTGTCGTGCGGCCGGTAAACGCCGATACCCGGGTTATGAATGCCGAAGATCCGCGCACCGAGCTCCAGCGTCAGGAAGTGCAGGCCGATCAGCAGTACACCCTGATGGTTGTCGCGAGCCTTCTGAATATGTTCCAGCCCGCTGACCTGGAACCAGCGCTCGATGCGCCAGTTTGGCCAAAACCACGCCATGCCGGTTTCAAATAGCCCCATGCCGACGGACTCAAAGTTCTGTACCACCAGCGCATCACGCTCGGCCTGCGGCATGTCAGGAAAGCACAGCATCAGGTTTCGCTGGGCAATCTCCACGCGGCGCTTGAGAAAGCGCATGGAAAAGCGACCCAGTGAGGTGCCAAGGCGATAGATAATTGGGTAAGGCAGTAAGACCAGCAGATAGAGTAAACCGATGCCGATCCAGGTAAGCCAATAACGCGGATGCAGTAAAGAGCGATTAAAAGAAGGAACTTGAGTCATGTGTTCTCAGCTTAGAAGCAGTCATTTAATGATAATAACAGAATGATGGGAGGGTTTGTCCTTCACCGGAGGCTTGACCCTGCACGATTTTCTGCCGTTTATAACCGACTATTGTGGCATTTTTATCGCACAACGTGAAAAGGCACCGCATTAAAACCTCATTTTTAATGATGAATAGATATAAGTTGGCGAATAATTCGACCAAATCGCTCTAAAGGATAAAATCTGTAAGCGACAGACGCGTATTATCTCGCGCAATTATTCAGGGGGTTTTATGTTGGCATCATGGTTAAGTGCGGGGCTATTGGTTACCGGGGCATTGTTGGGCAGCCTGGGGGCACACCTGCAGTTTAATCCGCTACTGGCAGTGTCGGGCGTCGTCCTGCTGTTGGGGATCGTGATTTCCGGTTTTACCGAATGCCGGGGCGGGCGCTGAGCCGAACCCCGGTTTCCTCAGCCGTTTTTAAACAACCCTTTTAATACGTGCGGTTCAGAGCGCCAATATTGCGGCGGTGCACTGACCTTTTCACCCAGTTTAGCGGCGGCGTGCCATGGCCAGCGTGGGTTGTAAAGAATGCCGCGCGCCAGCGCGACCATATCCGCCTGGCCGGTAGCGACAATCGCCTCCGCCTGTTCCGGCTCGGTAATCAGCCCGACCGCGATAGTTGGCAATCCGCTTTCCCGCTTGATGATTTCGGCGAACGGCACCTGATAATTAGGGCCTACCGGGATCTTCTGCTGTGGTGAAAGGCCGCCGCTGGAAACGTGAATATAGTCGCAGCCCAGCTGTTTCAGCGCCTTTGCCAGTATCACCGACTGCTGCTCATCCCAACCCCCGTCGACCCAGTCACTGGCGGAAATACGTACGCCGAGTGCCTTGTGCGCCGGGAATACGGCACGCACTTCAGTGTAAATCTCCAGCAGCAGGCGCATGCGGTTTTGCAATGAGCCGCCGTACTGGTCGCTGCGTTGATTGGCCAGCGGTGAGAGGAACTGGTGCAACAGGTAGCCGTGCGCGCCATGCAACTCAATCAATTCAAAACCGAGCCGATCGGCACGTTTTGCCGCGTCAACAAACTGGGCTTTCAAACGTTCAATCTGCTCCAGGTTCATTGCTGCGGGAGATTCATCCTGCTGGGCGAAGGGCACCGCGGAGGCGGAGAGCGTCTGCCAGCCACCGTTGGCGGCATTAAGCTGACCACCGCCTGCCCAGGGGACAGCGCAGGAGGCTTTGCGCCCGGCATGGGCAAGCTGAATACCCAGTGGCATGGTGGCGTGTTTTTTTACTGCCTGTACCACCTCCGCTAACGCCTGTTCGGTTGCGTCGTCCCACAGGCCGAGATCGTTGGGGGTAATACGTCCTTCAGCCGCTACCGAGGTGGCTTCGACAATCAACAAACCCGCACCGGACAATGACAGGTGTCCGAGATGCAGGGTATGCCATTCGGTGGCTTTGCCGTGATCGGCGGAATATTGGCACATAGGTGCGATAATAATACGGTTGGGTAAACTCAGTTTTCCCAGCGTTATCGGGGTAAATAGCTGACTCATGGCATCCTCCAGATCCGTGGTAAATAAGGGATAAGCTCTCCTTAGGAGTATCGGGATTTGTGAACAGCGTCAAGTTTCCAGCGCATCGCCTCATCGACGGGTTAATGCTGTTTTGAGCCACATTTTCGGGTATTATGTGCGCCGCGCGCGGGCCTGAGGTCGGCGCGAGTTCAAATCAGTCACCTCCCGAAAGACAGGAAAGTACACCATGCCAGTGTTACATAACCGAATTTCTAATGAGGAACTGAAGGCGCGCATGCTGGCGGAAACCGAGCCGCGCACCACAGTTTCTTTTTATAAATACTTCGCCATCGAAGATCCCAAAGCGTTTCGCGACAGCCTGTACGTTCAGTTCGACAAGCTGAAGGTGTTTGGCCGCATTTATGTGGCGAAAGAGGGCATCAACGCACAAATCAGCGTGCCGCAGAATAAGTTTGAGGCGTTCAAAGCCGCGTTGTTTGCCTCGCATCCGGCGCTGGATCAGGTACGCCTGAATATCGCTCTGGAAGACGATGGAAAATCCTTCTGGGTGCTGCGGCTGAAGGTGCGTGAACGCATCGTCGCCGACGGTCTGGATGATGAGAGCTTCAACCCGGCAAACGTCGGTGAGTATCTGCAGGCCGATCGTGTTAACCAGATGATTGACGATCCGGATACGCTGTTTGTCGATATGCGTAACCATTACGAATATGAAGTCGGCCACTTTGAAAACGCTATCGAAGTGCCTTCAGATACCTTCCGTGACCAACTGCCGATGGCGGTTGAAATGCTGCAGGACAATAAAGACAAGAATATTGTCATGTACTGCACCGGCGGTATCCGCTGTGAAAAAGCCAGTGCCTATATGTTGCATAACGGCTTCAAGAACGTCTATCACGTGGAAGGCGGGATTATCGAGTATGCGCGTAAGGCCAAAGAGCAGGGGTTGCCGCTGAAGTTTGTAGGCAAAAACTTTGTGTTTGATGAGCGTATGGGCGAGCGGATTTCCGATGATGTGATCGCCAATTGTCACCAGTGCGGAGCGCCCTGTGATACTCACACCAACTGCCTGAATGACGGCTGTCACCTGTTGTTTATTCAGTGCCCGAGCTGTGCGGCCAAATTTGAAGGCTGTTGCAGCGAGATCTGCCGCGAAGAGCTGAAGTTGCCGCGTGAAGAACAGCGCGCACGCCGTGCCGGCCGCGAAAATGGCGTCAAGATTTTCAATAAGTCGAAAGGGTTATTGCAGACCACGATGCACATTCCGGCACCGGAAGATGAAGGCTCGGCAAGCTGAGTCAGGAGTAAGCGCGGCAGCCTTGCCGCCGCGCTTTATTATTACTTCGCGCGAACGCCTTCCACAGAAATAATCAGCTCCACGTCCTGCGATGCCGGGCCGAGATCGGTGGTGATGCCAAAGTCTTTCAACTTGATTTTGCCGTTGGCTTCAAAGCCGGCACGGTAGCCACCCCACGGGTCATTGCCCTGGCCGATCAGTTTGGCGTCCAGCGTGACCGGTTTAGTCACGCCGTTCAGCGTCAGGTTCCCGACCACCGCATAGCCTTCGCCGTTCTTTTTCACTTCGGTGGATTCAAACTTGGCCTGCTTGTTCTTTTCCACGTTGAGGAACTCGGCGCTGCGCAGGTGCTTGTCACGCTCAGCGTGGTTGGTATCGACGCTGGCGGTGTTGATCGTGACGCTAACCTTGTCCTTGGACGGATCTTTCTCGTCGAAGGTGAAGCCGCCGTCAAAATCCTTGAAGGTGCCGTACAGCCAGCTGTAACCCAGGTGCTGGATGCGGAACTCGATAAAGGCGTGCTGACCCTGTTTGTCGATCTTGTAGTCGGCAGCCAGCGCGGAACCGGCGCTCAGCAGCATTACGCCTGCGGTCAGGCCCAGTACGGTTTTCTTCAACATAGCAATCTCCATAAATCCAAAGGTTAATCGGCGCTGCTACCCAGCATCCGTTTCAAAGTAACATCACGATCAACAAAGTGATGTTTAAGCGCAGCCAGACCGTGCAGTACCGAAAGCACTACCACGACCCAGGCCAGGTAAAGGTGGATGGTACCGGCCGTATCGGCCTGTTCCGCCATACCGGTGACGGTGGCGGGGACGTCGAACCAGCCGAAAACGCTGATCGGTTGACCGTCGGCGGTCGAAATCAGGTAGCCGCTGATCAGGATACTGAACAGCACGACATACAGCGCCAGATGGGCGAGGATCGCGCTCACGCGGGTAAAACGGCCATAGCTGGCCAGAGGTTTGGGTGGCGGTGAAACAAAACGCCAGACGACCCGGACCACCATGACGATAAACAGCAGCGTGCCGATGCTTTTATGAATCTCCGGTGCCTGGTGATACCAGACATCGTAATACCCCAGCGTGACCATCCATAGGCCCAGGGCAAACATGCCGTACACCGTCAGTGCAACCAGCCAGTGGATTAGCACTGAAATATGGCCAAAACGGTTAGCGGTATTTTTCCAAAGCATCCTGTTTCCTTACTTTCCTCATTATCTGGCTGCAATAATTAAACTTTAAGAAACATAAAATCAATAATAAATTTAACTATGTTACTTCTTAATAATATTAGTCAGTATATTTGGCCGAGATAGCGTTAGGTTAGTCAGTGAAATCGTTGAATAAATGACGGTAGGGTGCTAATTGTTTTCGTCTTATCAATTGAAATAAAAAGGTTTTATTTATTATTGTCAGCTTTTGTCATTTTACGTAAATATCCCGAGTTTTTTTCACAAATAAACCCTAGTCAAGATTGGCGATTATTTTCAGCCGAGACTCAGTAAACGGAGATTTTTATTCGCCTGGCAATACCTCTGCGGCATGACTCCAGAATTTGCTAACATAACACTCATCTGATGGCCCGCTGGGCCAATGCTATTAATGCAAAGGACATGTATGGGCCGAACTCTGTTGACCGATCGCAGCCTGCGTCTGGCGATTATGCTGGCGATGTTGGTGATTATTCTTGCCGGCGTTAAAGCCGCGGTGGATGTTGTGGTGCCGTTCTTACTGGCGTTGTTCCTGGCCATGGTGCTGAATCCGCTGGTGACACAGCTCGAACGCTGGCGGATCCCTCGCGCACTGGGTGTGACCTTGCTGGTGGTGAGCGTGGTGGTGGTGCTGATGTTGTTTGTCGGCGTGTTGGGGGCATCGCTGAATGAGTTTGCTCGCTCGCTGCCGCAGTACCGCGGCATGATGCTGGAAAAACTGAGCGAACTGCAGCATTACGCCGACCGTTTTAACATCACCATTTCCACCGAGGCGATGTTGCAGTATGTCGATCCCAGCGCGGCAATGAATCTGATCACTCGTCTGCTGAGCCGCTTCTCCGGCGCGATGACCAATATTTTCCTGTTGCTGATGACCGTGGTATTTATGCTGTTTGAAGTACAACTGCTGCCCTACAAATTGCAGCAGGCTCTGGATAAGCCGAGCGAAGGCATTGCCAACATTCAGCGCGCACTGGATGGGGTCACTCGTTATCTGCTGATCAAAACGGCGATCAGCCTGGCTACCGGCATCATTGTCTGGGCATTCCTGGCGGTCGTGGACGTGCGCTTTGCCTTTATCTGGGGGCTGCTGGCGTTTTTGCTGAATTACATTCCCAATATCGGCTCGGTGATCGCCGCCGTTCCTCCGTTGGTTCAGGCCCTGTTGTTTAATGGTTTTGGCGATGCGTTGGTGGTGGCTGCGGGCTTTATCACTATCAATCTGGTGATTGGCAACATGCTGGAACCGCGCGTGATGGGCCGTGGGCTGGGGCTGTCGACGCTGGTAGTCTTTCTGTCATTGATTTTCTGGGGCTGGTTGATGGGGCCGGTGGGGATGTTGTTGTCGGTACCCTTGACCATTATTACCCGTATCGCGCTGGAGACCACCGAGGGTGGGCATAAACTGGCGGTGATCCTCGGTGATGGCCAGCCGGGTAAACAGGTCACTCCGGAGTAAAGAACACTTTCCCCTGCGTCTTGTTGTTGGCGGCATGTTGCAGCGCCAGTTTATAGTGCCGCAGTGGGTAGATGGCTGCCGGGGGACGTAACTCCAGTTGTCCACCTCTCAGCAAGTGGAAAAGCTGTTGGAACGCCGCCTGCCACTGCGCTGGCGTTGCCTGTGCATTCCATTTGCGCAGGTGGAACAGTGAAGTACGCAAGCGCAGTTGATGAGCAATGTACTGCCAGTCAACCTGTTGGTTACCCAGCAACCCCAGGGCAACAAAGTCGCCGTTGGCGCTGACCGAGCGCGCCAGATACAAACCCTCCTCTCCGCCGACACAGTCAATCGCCGCCCGTGCCGTATGGCCTGTGAGTGGTTGCAGGCCATATTGTTGCAGTAAATCCCTTTCGAGAACCCGCCAGGCACCGGCATTCAGCAGCGCCTGACGATGGACGGCATTACGGACTACCACGGCCAATTTAATTCCGCGTAGCGCCGCTAACTGGCAGAACAGCAGGCTAATCGCCGACCCTCCACCGTTAATCAGCAGGATGTCGCCAACCTCTAGCGGTAGCCACTGTGTCAACAACACCCAACAGGTAAGCGGATTGATGTAGATTTGCGCCGCGCTGACGTCATCAATATCGTCCGGTACCCAAATGACTTTATCTTGGTCGAGTGTGATAAAAGTTTGCCAACTGCCGTCCCCCATGACGGCCAGCGCGCGTCTGTCGGTTGGTTGGCCATGGGGATCTGTTACCACGCCAATGCCCTCGTAGCCAGGAATCTGGGGCAGAGCGATACGGTGTGCATACTGGCCGTAGATTGGGATCAGATCGGATGGATTGATAGGGGCATAGCGCATCTGCAGCAGCAACTGATGGGGTTGCGGTCTGGGAAGTTCGGTCTGTTCCAGGGCAATGACCTGTTCAGGGAGGCCAAAATGGCTATAGCGCAAACGGGGGAACGTGGGGGGCATGATTAAGGTATAAAGAAAAAATAGACGTCCAGCGCTAACAACACCAGCCACAGGCAGATATACAGCACCAGATGTTCGCGCACATTGTTGACGATCACCGACAGAATTTTGTTTAGCATTCGCAGCAGCCAAAAGATAAGGACAGGCAGAGTATAGATTTTTGCGGGCGGCGTTAATACCGTCGAGTGGGCAAAGCGTGGAGCAGAGGCAAATTAAAAGGGGGAAATCAGCCTGCTTGGGCGCAGGCTTTGGATTATACCGCCAGCAGGGACAGTGACATTGGGCTGGTGGGGACGCTTGGCGGATAGAAGTAACGCAGCACGTTATACAGCGAATAAAACTCCAGCCGATTGCGGGCGTTGATTTTTTCGGTGATATGACGCTTGTGAACATAAACCGTATGCGAACTGATTTGCAGCTTTTTCGCGATGCGATAATTGGGCATTTCTGCCATCCAGTGCTTCATCACCGTCAGTTCTTGCGGGCTGAACAGCGAATGTTCAACGCTGCAATCCATCAGTGACACCGGTTTTTCCCGCATCATCCGCAACGTCACCGGCAAAGTGGCTTTATTGAACAGGAAAGCATGATCGGCGATGCGCATTGGCGTTTCGCTGTAAGGGTAAGGCGTATCCAGATAAATGAACAACAGTGCCGATGAGCTGGCCTCAATAAAGGCCTGCAACTGAGCATCATCTTCACTATGACGGCAATGTTTGGTCAGGTTTACCAGAATGTGACTTGGCCGATAGTGGTCCAGCAGGGGAGTCGCCTGTTCCAGGCTGTGGCAACATTTCACCTGGGCGAAAACATTGTCAGTAAAGTAGTTATCGATCCCGACCCGAGTGAAGCAGCATTCGTCCACGACAAGCAGTTTCATGGTGACGTCCTTGTTGTTCGAAGAAATAGCAGGGGCATATCAGCTGTAAAATAGAACTTACACCACGGGGGATCAATTCGGAAATCCGGATACTTACGCCAGAAATTTCCGTTGGAATATTTTTCACAATATATTTCAGATTGTTATGATAGTTTTGCCATGTAACTAAAAACGTAATCGCAACCCGCGTGGGTGGGCGGGTGCGATTAAGTGAGCGGGAAGGGGTTAATCAAAGCGTTTCAGTGAGAAGGGGGCGATGTCCACCGGCGGTTTTTTATCTTCAGCAAACAGCGCAGCGATCTCACCTAACACACTGGCAAACTTGAAACCGTGGCCGCTCAGACCGCTGATGACCATTAAACGATCGCATTCTGGCAGAGTATCGATAATGAAATCCTCATCTGGACTCATATCATAACTGCATGCTTCACCGTGTAAACATACCCCTACACCCGGCAAAAATTGGCGCAGGAAGTGGAAAACCTCGGTTCCATCAGTGGTGAAACTACCAAAAGGCTTGCGATGCTCCGGTGTCTCCATTGGTTGGCCGCCGTCGTGTTTGCCCACTTTCAACCCGTCATTATCGGCAGGGAAACCGTAATAATGGTTGCCGTCCTGCGCTTCAACGGTAAACGCCGGGAAACGGTTGTTGACGCTGTAGCGACCATCCGCCTGATGCCAGGAAAATACCTTACGCAGTGGGGCTATCGGTAACTCTGGCAACAGGGCTTTAACCCAGGTTCCGGCGGTGACCACCGCTTTACGGCCCTGAAAACTGCCTTCAGGGGTGACCACTTCAACACCACCCTCGATCGGCTGCACTGCGCTGACCGGGCAATTGAATAGTTGTCCGCAGCCGGCCTCTTTAGCCAATTTAATCAGGCAGGTAATGGCCTGCTCCGAGCGAAGGAACCCGGCGTCTGGCTCAAATACCCCCACGTAACCTTCCGGTGCGTTGAATTCCGGCCACCGCTGGTTAATTTGTTCTGCGCTAAGGTTTTGCGTATTGAGGCGGAATTTTTGCGCGCTGTGTTGGGCGTTGTTGATAAACTCAGAATCCTGCGGGCCCATGTTCAACACACCGCAGTCTTGGAACAGCTCTTCGCCGGTTTGTTTAATCAGCCCGTTCCATAAGGCCTGAGCGCGCAGGATCAACGGCACATATTTTTCACCTTCGCCGTAGGCATGACGGATGATGCGGGTATCGCCGTGGTGGCTGCCGTTACGGTGTGGCGGCATCGCGCTGTCGATCATTAATACTTTCAGGCCGGACCGTGTCGCATAGTAACCTGCCGCCGCGCCTACCGAGCCGCTGCCCACAACAATTAAGTCATATTCCACGTGCCATCCTCTCTCTGTTATAGGTTGCTTATTTCGTTATGATAAAAGGTTGGGGGCGGCAATGCACTCGTTGCGCGATCCGCAGACAAAGAAAAAGGCGCCAGAGATAATCGCTGGCGCCTTAGGCATTTTGGTACAGTGAATTAGTGCTTTTTACGATCAAGGTCCTGGTAATCCGTTGCTTCAATCTTGGCGATGCCGGCTTCTAAGATATTGATTAATTGGCGTGCGACATCTGTGGTTAGCCAAAGCGTTCTGTCTACTTGGGCGTCTTCGGGTGTCTGATCTCGTGAAGACAGGTAATGAAGGCGTATCATCATGGCGTCATAAGCGTCGACAGTACTGATATCCCAACCAACAAGCGGGTGTGTCTGAATTACTTCATCATTTCTGTCCATAAAGACCCCTTATTGAGTAGTGACTACCGTGAGTGACTAACGAGGATCAATGCGGCCCATCATCATGTGAGCAATTACAGTATACGCATCTGGCTACGGCGGTGGAGAGTTTCCCACCTTCTTTTGCAAAATAATTATTTAATTGAGTGATTATTCTACACGTCGACTCGCAAAAACATGTAGAGGGGGCGGCATTAGATTCATTCAGTTTCAGGGGGGAGCGGGAGACCCTTTAGCCGTTTTCCCAGTTCGGCGGCCAGATGGGCAAAGTGCTGTTGGGTTTCGGCATCACGACTTTGATTTTGTGATTCGAGCTTCAGGCTGTGAATTAATAATTGATTGGCTTTGTCATCCAGGCCAAAGGCCAGATAGGAAAATGCCACTTCCAGAACGCTCAAACGCCGCTTTTGATCGGCAATCAGCGCCAGCAGTTCGCCAAAGGTCATCGCTTCTTCGGTTTTCACCTTGTCCGGGGCCATGTCAAATACCTCCTGTTAAAGCATTCAGTACAGACCAGATAAAGCTTTTCTTCCAGCAGAAAATTAAACCACATTATGCCGGACTTTAAATACAAAAAAGCCGGAGAGCGACCCCCGGCAAAAACTACATTGCAGTATTATTCTGCGCTAAACCAATCGTCAGCACTTTCCCAGGTTTCCTGGAGGATGTCCGCGATCAGATCTTTATCTGTTTTCAGGCCGCCCAATACCGAGAGCCCGTTGGAACCGGCATAACGTACTTGCACCTGGGTGTCTGGAAATTGGCGGTTTACCCGCTTGCTCAGTTCGCCGGTCAGAGCCTCGATGGCCCCTGACGGTAGCGGTTTGGTTTTATCTATAGTGACTTCAACACGCATAATTGCCCCCGAAGCGATTTACTGGATATTTATACAGTTAACCGTGCGCGGGGGCAAGAGGCTAGATTAAAAAAAGATTATTCTGCTGTCACTGACCAGCTCAGACTCTCTCCGGCCAGGAATGGCACGACCGTTTCGTTGCCCATGGCAATTTCTTCCGGCTGGATAGTGGGTACACGCTGCAGCTCGATGAAATCGGCATTGACCGGTAGGCCGTAAAAACGCGGGCCGTTCAGCGAGCAGAAGGCTTCCAGATGCTCCAGTGCGCCCAGTTGCTCGAAGACGCTGGCGTAGGCCGGGATAGCATTGGGAGCGTTAAACACGCCGGCACAACCACAGCTTGATTCCTTGCGGTGTTTGGCATGGGGGGCGGAGTCGGTGCCGAGGAAGAAGCGATCTGAACCGCTGGCAACGGCTTTACGTAGCGCGTCCTGGTGAATATTACGTTTAAGGATCGGCAGGCAGAACAGGTGCGGACGGATGCCGCCAACCAGCATATGGTTACGGTTAAACATCAGATGCTGGGGGGTGATGGTCGCGCCAAGAAAACGATTGCCTTCCTGCACGTACTGCGCCGCTTCTTTGGTGGTGATGTGCTCGAAGACAATTTTCAGCTCGGGGAACTGCTGGCGAATCGGCTCCATAACCTGCTCGATAAAGCGTGCCTCACGGTCGAAAATATCGACGGCGGCATCGGTTACTTCCCCATGAATCAACAGCGGCATGCCGATTTTTTGCATTTGCTCGAACAGCGGATAGATGGCTTTGACATCGCTGACGCCATGGCTGGAGTTGGTGGTAGCGTTGGCCGGGTACAGCTTGGCGGCGGTGAACACCCCTTGCTCGAACCCGTTGACCAGCTCAGTAGCATCCAGTGAATTGGTCAGATAACAGGTCATCAGCGGGGTGAAATCATGCCCCTGAGGAACTGCTGCCAGAATACGGTCACGGTAAGCGCGAGCGGCGGCGACGGTAGTAATTGGCGGAGCCAGGTTCGGCATCACAATCGCCCGGCCAAAGACCTGACTGGTATAGGGCAGAACCGTTTTCAGCATGTCGTCATCACGCAGATGGATGTGCCAGTCGTCAGGGCGGCGGATTTTCAGGGCTTGAGGTTGTGCAGTCATGTTGCAAGGCTCCGGCGGTTAGATACGGGTCTAGATAAAAGCGAATAATGGGGGTTATTCACGCCGGGGTGTAAGGATAAGCGGAAAGCGCTCGCGATGCATCTGTTTGTTCACGGCAAGTTGAAATCAATTGGCTATCAGGCGCATAGTGTCAGAGATTTTAATGATGCCTGCGCGATAACTGCCGGGTTATCAACATTAATCATGTGGAATGGGAGAGAGAAATGGAAGTACGTGTTATTGCCACCTTACAGGCGAAACCTGAATTTGTGTCCGCCGTCAGCGATGCGGTGCATGAGATTATCGATCCAAGCCGCCAGGAGCTGGGTAACCTGCAATATGATCTGCACCGCGATCTCGAAAAGCCGGGCACCTTCGTATTCTTTGAGCGCTGGGCAAGCGCTGAGGCGTTGGAAAAACACAATGCTACCGAGCATTTTAAGCATTTTGTTAGCCAGATAGAGGGCAAACTGGATTTGCTGGATATCAAGCAGTTGAAGAAAATCGCCTGAGCCGATTTTTGAGCAATAAAAAACCCGCCAAATTGGCGGGTTTTTTTATCGAAGCAGATTAACCTAGTCGTTAATTGGCTGCGGTTTGGTTGCCGGGGCAGTGGCTTGATTTGCCGCCGCATGGCCACCTGCTGAACCTTTGCCTTCGAAGTTGAAGGAAGGGCGCTGCCAATCACTTTGCTGCTGCTGATCCGCTACATAGTCCGGTGCAGGAGCTTTGGTCATTGGCGCAGTAGCGATGTGTTTATACAGCACCTCTTGCACCGGCGCTGGCTGCTGTTGTACAACCGGCGCAGCAACTTCCTGCACAGGTGCGACTTCAACAACGGGCTCAACGACAGTTTCTTCAGCAACGGTTGCTGCAGCCACTACCGGTGTTTCTTCGACTACAGGGGCAGGTTCAACCACAGGGGCTTCCTCTACCACTGGTGCCGCTTCAACTACCGCAGTTTCTTCTACCATTGGCGCTTCAGCTACAGGGGCCGGTGTGGTTTCTTCGGCCTGGGCAATGATCGCCGGCTCAACGGTTTCAACAACCGGTTGGACGGGTTCTACTGCGGTGGCTACCACTTCCGGCTCGCTCACTGGCGCAACGGCTTGCACCGCGGCTTCAGCAATCACCGGAGCGGCAATGCTGACGGCTTCCTGTGCCATGACATTGTCGGCAGCGATTTCGACAGCTTCAGTCTGAACTTCAGCTTCTTCAATCACTTGTGCAGTTTGTGTGACAGGGTAACTCACCCACACCTTGCCTGAAGCCATTTCCGGAGAAGCGAAAGCCCCTGCCAGTGGCATTGGCGACTGGGTAGGGTAACGCTCGTCACGGTAACGGCGACGACGTTGACCGCTAACACGCAGGTGGCGCGGTGAACGGCGTGAGCGGCGTGGCATGCCGTTTTCGCCATTAGCGCGGTTGTCCTGTGCATCATCTTCAGCTTGTGCTTCAAGGGTTTCCGGCAGGAGTTTAACGCTGTCTTCAACCTGGGCAGGCTGCACGTCCTGGGCTTTCGCTACCGGCGCTTTTGGCGCCAGCAGTTCTTCCGCTGCACGATGCAGTTCTTCTTCTGCAGACAGTACGCGAATTTTCTGCGACAGAGGACGACGCTGACGACGCTGCATGTTCTGCATCTGACGTTCTTCAAGGTCTTCGTCAACGCTGGCGTTAGCAGTGGCAGTGGTTGCTGTTTCTACGCTTTCCAGCGCAGCCACTTCCTGCTGAGCCTGTCGTTTCTCTTCCTGACGACGACGCTGGCGATCGGCACGCTGGTCACGGCGCTGTTGCTGCTCTTCGCGCTGTGCCTTGGCGGCTTCTTCAGACAGCGGCTCTTCGACTACGGCTGCAGTGGCTTGTGGCGCATTGCGACGGTTACGACGCTGCTCATCACGCACTTCACGTGTTTCACGGCCTTCGCGGTTGTCACGAGGCTCGCGATTTTCACGCGGCTCACGATTTTCGCGATTGTCACGGCCTTCACCGCGCTCTTTACGCTCACCACGTTCTGGACGATCGCTGCGCTCACCACGTTCTCCGCGCTCACCGCGATCTTTACGACCGGTGCCCTGACGGCGTTGGCCACGACGATCCTGACGGCGGTTTTCACCGTTGCCTTCAGACTTCGGCGCTTCAACGACAGGTTTGGCTTCGACAACCGATTGTTCTTCACCGGCAAACAGCGCTTTCAGACCACCGAACAGGCGGCCCAACAGGCCCGGTTTGGCAGCGGCAGGTGCCGTTTGCTTGATCGTAGTCGCGGCGACGGCAGCTTGAGCCACAACCGGTTCTTCTGCCGGCGGTGGGGCGTCTGCAGCCAGAGAGAACGAAGCCAGAGCCGGTTGTTCCGGACGCTTACGCTCCATCGGCGCATCTTCCAGCGGCTGGGCCATCTCTTCTTCGTGCAGTTTTGGCAGCAGGTAGCTCAGGGTTGGTGTTTCTTCGCCCTTACGCACGCGCAGTACAGAGTAGTGCGGGGTTTGCATCTGATCGTTTGGCACGATGATCGCTTTCACGCCACCCTGACGTTTTTCGATCGCGCTCACCGAGTCACGTTTTTCGTTCAGCAGGTAAGAGGCCACCTGGACCGGCACGATGGCGTGAACTTCTTTGGTATTTTCTTTCAGCGCTTCTTCTTCGATCAGACGAAGAATGGAAAGTGCCAGCGATTCGTTATCACGGATGGTGCCGGTGCCGTTACAGCGCGGGCAGACGTGATGGCTGGACTCACCCAGTGATGGGCTGAGGCGCTGACGCGACATCTCAAGCAGGCCGAAACGCGAAATGCGACCGATTTGGATACGTGCACGGTCCTGACGAACGGCGTCACGCAGACGGTTTTCCACTTCACGCTGATGGCGAACCGGGGTCATATCGATAAAGTCGATAACGATCAGGCCGCCAAGGTCACGCAGGCGCAGCTGGCGAGCGATCTCGTCTGCCGCTTCCAGGTTGGTGTTGAACGCAGTCTCTTCGATATCGCCGCCGCGAGTTGCGCGTGCGGAGTTGATGTCGATAGCGGTCAGCGCTTCGGTGGAGTCGATAACGATCGAACCGCCGGAAGGCAGGCGAACTTCACGCTGGAAAGCGGATTCAATTTGGGATTCGATTTGGTAGTGGCTGAACAGAGGGATTTCGCCGCTGTACAGTTTGATTTTGCTGCTGAAATCCGGACGGCCCAAGGCAGCAATGTGCTCTTTGGCCAGCTCGAGAACTTTTGGGTTGTCGATCAGGATTTCGCCGATGTCCGGGCGCAGATAGTCGCGGAACGCACGCACGATAACGTTGCTTTCCTGATGGATCAGGAATGGCGCAGCGCGGCCTTCAGCGGCTTTTTTAATCGCTTCCCAGTGCTTCAGGCGGAATGACAGATCCCACTGCAGCGCATCGGCAGATTTGCCAACGCCGGCGGTACGAACAATCAGACCCATGCCGTCTGGCAGTTGCAGGGAAGAAAGCGCTTCTTTCAGTTCGGTGCGGTCGTCACCCTCAATGCGGCGTGAAATACCACCGGCACGTGGGTTGTTCGGCATCAGCACCAGATAACTGCCGGCCAGGCTGATGAAGGTGGTCAAGGCAGCGCCTTTGTTACCACGTTCTTCTTTATCAACCTGAACGATCACTTCCTGGCCTTCGCGCAGCACATCTTTGATGTTTGGGCGACCGTGGGAAGAGTAGTTACTTGGGAAGTATTCGCGAGCGATTTCTTTAAGAGGGAGGAAACCATGTCGTTCGGCGCCGTAATCAACAAACGCTGCTTCAAGACTTGGTTCTATACGAGTGATTTTACCTTTGTAAATATTCGCTTTTTTCTGTTCATGACCTGGACTTTCAATATCCAAATCATACAGCCGCTGTCCATCTACCAAGGCAACACGCAACTCTTCCTGCTGAGTTGCGTTAATCAACATTCTTTTCATCTTAACTTACTCGTTATTTTTACATTATCGACAAAGCTGCGGGCAAAATAACCTCATGGCCGGATTAAAACCGAAAACCCCGTGTCTTCTCGCAAAGCCGTCAACCTCACGGTTGTCGCCTGCATAGGGGCGCATTATCTCGGTAAGCCTGTATTTCTTTGTGAAAAACAGCACTTTTACTAGGGGAATAGCCTCTGATTTACGTCGACAGATCTGATTCCGTTTGCCGGCCAAGCTGCAACCCGCAGCCCGCTAATTGTTTGATTTCACATTACGTCTTACGCCATTGCTGCGTTTTTGTGCCATCAGACAAATTTTATAATTCCACAGTTTTCCCTGTTTAACGAGAATCAACGTGGAAAGTAAATGCATTATTCCACTGCTGATACTGTTATAGCAAGGTGACTTTTCCTTAACTGCGGAAGAAATCGCAAACGTTCAAACCGGCTTGCTGCCTTATTGTCCGCTTGAATTTCGCCTGCAGTCAGAGAGACAGTTAAGCACATAAAAAGAAGTGGCGCTATTTACGCGCTCTATTTAGAATCCTGCCCCATGAAAACGAACATTCCTGCAGTACAACTCATCACGATTTCTGACGACGAAGCCGGTCAGCGAATCGACAACTTTCTGCTTGCCCGCCTGAAAGGCGTGCCGAAGAGCATGATTTATCGCATCGTACGTAAAGGCGAGGTGCGCGTTAATAAAGGACGCATCAAGGCGGAATACAAGCTGGCCCCCGGTGATGTGGTGCGTGTGCCGCCGGTACGCGTTGCCGAGCGCGAAGAAGCACCGGTCTCTGCCAAGCTGGATAAAGTGGCCGCGCTGGCCAATTGCATTTTGTATGAAGATGATCACCTGCTGCTGCTGAACAAACCTTCAGGCACTGCGGTGCATGGTGGCAGCGGCCTGAGCTTTGGTGTGATCGAAGCTTTGCGTGCGTTGCGCCCGGAAGCCCGCTTCCTGGAGTTGGTGCATCGCCTGGACCGCGACACCTCCGGCGTGCTGTTGGTGGCGAAAAAGCGTTCTGCGCTGCGCTCCTTGCATGAGCAACTGCGGATGAAAGGGATGCAGAAGGATTATCTGGCACTGGTGCGCGGTCAATGGCAGTCGCATTGCAAAGCGGTACAGGCCCCGTTGCTGAAAAATATTCTGCAGAGCGGCGAACGCATTGTACGCGTCAACAGCGAGGGCAAACCGTCGGAAACCCGTTTCAAGGTGGAAGAGCGCTTTGAGCATGCGACGCTGGTCAAGGCCAGCCCGATCACCGGCCGTACTCACCAAATTCGTGTTCACGCACTGCACGCCGGACATCCGATAGCCTTTGACGATCGCTATGGCGATCGTGAATTCGATCGCCAATTGGCGGGAACCGGGCTCAAACGTTTGTTCCTGCATGCGGCGGCGCTGCGCTTTGAACACCCAGGTACTGGCGAAACGATGCGTATCGAAGCGCCGATGGACGCAGAGTTGCGCCACTGCCTGCAGGTCCTGCGCAAGCAGTCGAAAGAACAGTAAGCCGTACTTTATGCCAGCGGGTTGATGCCTTCAGCCCGCAGCATCTCCAACAGCGCGATCAGTGGCAGACCGATCAACGCATTCGGATCCCGCCCCTCCAGCTTGTCGAACAGCGCAATGCCCAAACCTTCACTTTTAAAACTGCCTGCGCAGTTGAGCGGTTGCTCAAGGCGAACATAGGCGGCTATTTCAGCCTCACTCAGTGAACGGAAATGCACGTGAAAGGGTTCGCAAAGCACCTGCAGGTGTTGGCTATGACTGTTGTATAACGCCAGACCAGTATAAAAAGTGACCTTTTTCCCGCTGGCCTGACGCAATTGCGCGCGGGCATTTTCTTCGGTGTGTGGTTTTCCGGTGATTTTACCGTCAATCACGCAGACCTGATCGGAGCCGATAATCAGGTGGTCGGGGTAGGCGCTGGCCAATGCCTGGGCCTTCGCCGCTGCCAGTCGCAGCACCAGCGCTTCGGCGTTTTCCCCGTCCAGCGGGGCTTCATCGACCTGCGGAGCGGCACAGATAAAAGGCAGATGCAGCTTTTCCAGCAGCGTCTTGCGGTAGGTCGAGGTGGAGGCAAGGAGCAGTCTTTGCATAATTTTTTTCGTAAACCGTAGCGTAAATAGAGTGGGCATTTTAAACTGTCCGCCGCTGAGGAAGCGAATATTGGTGAAAGGTGCCGTTTTACGGCCTTTTTCTTTGACTCTAAGTCGTTACAAAGTTAATATGCGCGCCCTATGCAAAAGGTAAAATTACCCTTGACCATTGATGCGGTACGTACCGCTCAGAAACGCCTGGACTATGTTGGTTCCTATGCGCCTGAGCAGGTTACACGTGTTGCCGACTCTGTGGTCAGTGTGGACAGTGATGTTGAGGTCTCGTTATCCTTTGATATTGATAACCAGCGCCTCGCGGTGATAACAGGGCATGCGGACGTCCAGGTAATGCTGATGTGCCAACGCTGTGGAGTTCCGTTTGAACATCATGTTCACACAACATATTGTTTTAGCCCGGTCGTCAATGATGAGCAGGCTGAGGCATTACCGGGAGCGTACGAGCCGATCGAAGTCGATGAGTTTGGCGAAGTCGATCTGCTGGCAATGATTGAAGACGAAATTATTCTTTCACTGCCTGTCGTCCCGGTACATGAATCTGAACACTGTGAAGTGTCCGAAGCGGACATGGTATTTGGCAAACTGCCTGCAGAGGCGGAGAAACCAAATCCATTTGCCGTATTAGCCAGTTTAAAGCGTAAGTAATTAAGGAGTAAGGTCCATGGCCGTACAACAAAATAAACCAACCCGTTCCAAACGTGGCATGCGTCGTTCACACGATGCTCTGACCACCGCCACTTTGTCTGTAGATAAAGCATCTGGCGAGACTCACCTGCGTCACCATATCACTGCCGACGGTTTCTACCGCGGTCGCAAGGTTATCGGCTAAGTAGCGGTACCTTGACTCGTCTAACCCTGGCGTTAGATGCAATGGGCGGGGACTTCGGTCCCTGCGTCACAGTGCCTGCTTCATTGCAGGCACTGGCCTCTAATTTACAGCTTCATCTTCTGCTGGTCGGCAATCCCGACACCCTCTCTCCCTTACTTGCCAAAGCCGATCCGGTTCTTCTGGAACGTTTGCAAGTCGTGCCCGCTGAATCAGTGATTGCCGGCGACGCCAAACCCTCACAAGCGATACGTGCCAGCCGTGGTACTTCCATGCGCATTGCGCTGGAACTGACTAAAAACGGTGATGCGCAGGGCTGCGTCAGCGCGGGCAATACCGGTGCGTTGATGGGGTTGGCGAAAATGCTGATTAAGCCGCTGGACGGTATTGAACGGCCGGCGTTGATGACGGTGATCCCGAATCAACTGGGTGGCAAAACCGTGGTGCTGGATCTGGGTGCCAACGTCGAATGCGACAGCACCATGCTGGTGCAGTTTGCGGTGATGGGCGCGGTGATGGCCGAAGAGGTGGTGGGGATTGCGCAACCTCGCGTGGCGCTGCTGAATATTGGTGAAGAAGAAACCAAAGGCCTGGATAATATCCGCGAAGCGGCCGCCGTGCTAAAAAATACTCCGGCAATCAACTATATTGGTTACCTGGAAGGCAACGATCTCCTCACCGGTAAAACCGATGTGTTGGTCTGCGACGGCTTTGTGGGTAACGTCACCCTGAAGACCATGGAAGGGGTGGTAAGAGTATTTTTATCGCTGCTGAAATCATCCGGAGACGGTGGCAAGCAGGCGTGGTGGTTAAAATTGTTGGGCCGTTGGTTGCAAAAACGGGTGGTAAAGCGGTTCGGCCACCTGAACCCCGACCAGTATAATGGCGCATGTCTGTTAGGATTGCGCAGCACCGTAATCAAGAGCCACGGCGCTGCGAACCCACACGCGTTTGCAGTTGCAATCGAACAGGCTGTGCAGGCGGTGCAGCGGCAAGTCCCTGACAGGATTGCTGCGCGCCTTGAAGCTGTATTACCTAAGAGTGACTGATCGTACATGTATACAAAGATTCTCGGTACGGGGAGTTATTTACCCGTACAAGTGCGCACCAACGCTGACCTGGAAAAAATGGTGGATACCTCTGACGAGTGGATCGTCTCTCGTACCGGTATCCGTGAACGCCGTATTGCCGCCGCGGATGAAACCGTTGCGACGATGGGCTTCCATGCTGCTGAAAAAACGCTGGAAATGGCGGGTGTGGCTAAAGAAGACATCGGGCTGATCGTAGTGGCTACCACCACCTCGAGCCACGCATTCCCAAGTTCTGCCTGCCAGGTGCAGCAGTTGCTGGGTATTAAGGACTGTGCGGCATTCGATCTGGCTGCGGCCTGCGCCGGTTTCACCTATGCGTTGAGCGTCGCCGATCAGTATGTTAAAAACGGCGCGGTGAAGCATGCTCTGGTGATTGGTGCTGACGTATTGTCACGCACGCTGGATCCGGAAGATCGCGGCACTATCATTCTGTTTGGTGATGGCGCAGGCGCCGTGCTGTTGGGTGCTTCTGAAGAACCCGGCATCCTGTCGACCCATCTGCATGCCGATGGCAGCTACGGTGGTTTGTTGACCTTGCCGTTCAAAGATCGTCAGGATCAAGACAAGCCGGCCTATGTCACCATGGCGGGTAATGAAGTCTTCAAGGTAGCGGTTACCGAACTGGCTCACATCGTTGATGAAACCTTGCAGGCCAATAATCTGGACCGCAGCTCGCTGGACTGGCTGGTGCCGCACCAGGCCAATCTGCGCATTATCAGCGCGACGGCGAAAAAATTGGGTATGGGGCTGGAGAAAGTGGTAGTGACGCTCGATCGTCACGGTAACACTTCTGCCGCTTCGGTCCCCGCAGCGTTCGATGAAGCGGTGCGTGATGGGCGAATTCAACGCGGCCAATTGGTGTTGTTGGAAGCCTTTGGCGGCGGCTTTACCTGGGGCTCGGCGCTGGTTCGTTTCTGATTAACAGGAAGAAAAAATGACGCAATTTGCTTTTGTTTTCCCTGGCCAGGGCTCACAGACCCTGGGCATGTTGGCCGATTTGGCCACTCAATATCCGATCGTTGAAGCGACCTTCAGCGAAGCCTCTTCCGTTCTGGGTTACGACCTGTGGCAACTGGTGCAGCAAGGACCGGCGGAAGAACTGAACAAAACCTGGCAGACTCAGCCGGCATTGCTGGCGGCTTCCGTAGCGATTTTCCGCGTCTGGCAGCAGCAGGGCGGTAAAGCGCCTGTAATCATGGCCGGCCATAGCCTTGGTGAATACTCGGCACTGGTGTGCGCGGGCGTGCTGGATTTCCAGGCGGCAATCCGTCTGGTTGAACTGCGCGGCAAACTGATGCAGGAAGCGGTGCCGGAAGGCACTGGCGCGATGTCCGCCATTATCGGCCTGGACAACGCGGCTATCGCCAAGGCTTGTGAAGAGTCTGCACAGGGGCAGGTTGTTTCGCCGGTGAATTTCAATTCACCAGGCCAGGTGGTGATCGCCGGCAATAAAGAAGCGGTTGAACGTGCAGGCGCGGCCTGTAAAGCCGCAGGTGCCAAGCGTGCGCTGCCGTTGCCGGTGAGCGTGCCTTCGCACTGCGCACTGATGAAACCGGCTGCAGACAAGCTGGCCATCGCGTTGCAGGAAATCACCTTCAGTGCGCCACAGGTGCCGGTGGTGAATAATGTCGACGTGCGCACCGAAACCGATCCAGAAGCGATCCGCAGTGCGCTGGTGCGTCAGTTGTACAGCCCGGTGCGTTGGACCGAGAGCGTAGAGTTTATGGCAGCACAGGGCGTTACGCTGCTGCTAGAGGTTGGTCCGGGTAAAGTTCTGACCGGTCTGACTAAACGTATTGTTGATACCCTGACGGCGGCGGCGGTCAATGACGCAGCCAGCCTGACAGCGGCGCTTGAACAATAAAGAGGAAAACAATGAGCTTCGAAGGTAAAGTTGTTCTGGTCACCGGCGCTAGCCGGGGTATTGGCCGGGCTATTGCAGAAACGTTTGTAGCACGTGGTGCTAAAGTTATCGGCACCGCCACCAGTGAAAGCGGCGCTGAGGCTATCAGCAGCTACCTGGGTGCAAGCGGCAAAGGGTTTGCGTTGAATGTGGTCGATGCTCAATCTATCGACAGCGTTCTGGCATCTATTCGTGCTGAATTTGGCGAAATCGACATTTTAGTGAATAATGCCGGTATTACGCGTGATAACCTCCTGATGCGTATGAAGGACGACGAGTGGCAGGATATCCTGAACACCAATCTGACTTCCGTATTCCGTCTGTCAAAAGCGGTAATGCGAGCTATGATGAAAAAGCGGTTTGGCCGTATCATCACCATCGGTTCTGTAGTCGGAACCATGGGGAACGCAGGGCAGGCTAATTACGCGGCGGCTAAAGCCGGTTTGATTGGTTTTAGTAAGTCTTTGGCACGTGAAGTTGCTTCGCGTGGCATTACGGTCAACGTCGTGGCACCTGGCTTTATTGAGACGGACATGACACGGGCGTTGACAGATGATCAGCGTGCAGGCATTTTGTCATCAGTTCCAGCCAACCGGCTGGGGGATGCTAAAGAAATCGCCAGCGCTGTTGCATTTTTAGCCTCTGATGAGGCTAGCTACATCACCGGTGAAACGTTGCATGTCAATGGCGGCATGTACATGATTTAAAAAATGCGAAAACTATTTGCGTTATTTGGGGTAAAAACCGCAGAATAGCGTAAAATCGTGGTTTGACCAGCCGGGATTTAGTTGCATCTTTTTCAACATTTTATACACTACGAAAACCATCGCGAAAGCGAGTTTTGATAGGAAATTTAAGAGTATGAGCACTATCGAAGAACGCGTTAAGAAAATCATTGTTGAGCAGTTGGGTGTTAAACAGGAAGAAGTTTTAAATAACGCTTCTTTCGTTGAAGATCTGGGTGCTGATTCTCTTGACACCGTTGAGCTGGTAATGGCTCTGGAAGAAGAGTTCGACACAGAGATTCCAGACGAAGAAGCTGAGAAAATCACTACTGTTCAGGCAGCTATTGATTTCATCAACGCCAGCCAGCAGTAAGAGAACATATCTAGGCGGTCACTCGACCGCCTAAGTTTTTTCTATCCCTAGTGTCATATTTTCCCTCCTTGGAGGACAAACGTGTCTAAGCGTCGAGTAGTTGTGACCGGACTGGGCATGTTGTCTCCTGTCGGCAATACGGTAGAGTCCACATGGACAGCTCTTCTTGCCGGTCAGAGTGGCATCAGCCTGATCGACCATTTCGATACCACAGCCTATGCGACCAAGTTTGCTGGCCTGGTAAAGGATTTTAACTCAGAAGATTTCATCTCACGCAAAGATGCGCGCAAGATGGACGCCTTCATCCAATACGGTATCGCGGCCGGCATGCAAGCCATGCAGGATGCGCAATTGGATATCACCGAGGCTAATGCCAGCCGCATTGGTGCCGCTATCGGCTCCGGTATTGGCGGCCTGGGTTTGATTGAAGAAAACCACAGTTCACTGGTTAACGGTGGCCCACGGAAAATCAGTCCGTTCTTTGTGCCATCAACCATCGTTAACATGATTGCAGGCCACCTGACCATCATGTACGGCATGCGTGGCCCGAGCATTTCGATCGCCACCGCCTGTACTTCAGGTGTGCACAACATTGGCCATGCCGCGCGTATCATTGCTTACAATGATGCTGACGTCATGCTGGCCGGTGGGGCAGAGAAAGCCAGTACTCCGTTGGGTGTCGGTGGCTTTGGCGCAGCACGCGCGTTGTCGACCCGTAACGAAAACCCACAAGCGGCCAGCCGCCCATGGGACAAAGACCGTGACGGTTTTGTTCTGGGTGACGGTGCCGGCATGATGGTACTGGAAGAGTACGAACACGCCAAAAAACGCGGCGCCAAGATTTATGCTGAAGTTGTCGGCTTTGGGATGAGCAGCGATGCTTATCACATGACGTCACCGCCTGAGAATGGTGCGGGCGCAGCGCTGGCGATGGAAAATGCGTTGCGTGATGCCGGTGTGACTACGTCACAAATCGGTTATATCAATGCGCACGGCACTTCAACGCCGGCCGGTGACAAAGCCGAAACGCAGGCGGTGAAGTCGGTATTTGGCAGCGATGCACCGCGAGTGATGGTCAGTTCGACCAAATCGATGACCGGCCATCTGTTGGGTGCTGCAGGTGCGATCGAATCGATCTTCACCGTATTGGCATTGCGTGACCAGGCCGTTCCGCCAACCATCAACCTGGATAATCCGGATGAAGGTTGCGATCTGGACTTCGTTGCGCACGAAGCGCGCCAGGTGAGTGATATGCAGTACACGCTGTGTAACTCCTTCGGCTTCGGTGGCACCAACGGTTCACTGATCTTCCGCAAGGTGTAATGCCTCTGCTGGCAGATGCTAAAAAAGCCCGGTTTTTTAAACCGGGCTTTTTTTATGGCGTTGACCTGTGACTCGGAAAGCTCTGCTTGCCGATGCTATAGCCAGACGGCAAGCTGCTGCTAACGGCACCTGCGCCTGTTATTCTCTAGTGATACCAAAGCGGTCAGGGGGAATTTATGTATTGGATTAATGGGCATCAGCACAATGCGCTAGCGCCAAGCGATCGCGGTTTGCAGTTTGGTGACGGCTGTTTCACTACCGCCCGGGTGACCGAGGGTAAAATCGACCTGTTGCCCTGGCATATCGAGCGTCTGCAGTTGGCGGCACAACGGCTGATGCTGCCGGTCTGCGACTGGAGCGCTTTGGAAGATGAAATGGTGCATGCAGCAGAATCTATCCCCCTGGGCGTGGTCAAAGCGATATTGACGCGCGGCAGCGGTGGCCGAGGTTACAGCCCGAAAGGGTGTGAGGCCCCCACGCGCATTGTCTCTCGCAGTGCTTACCCGATACACTATCTGCCATGGCGTGAACAGGGCATCAGCCTGACGCTCAGTCCGGTAGCGCTGGGGCGCAATCCCCTGTTGGCTGGCCTGAAGCATTTGAACCGTTTGGAGCAGGTGTTGATCCGCACGCATCTTGACCAGACGGCCGCCGACGAGGCGCTGGTGCTTGACACTGCCGGTATGCTGGTGGAATGCTGTGCGGCTAATTTGTTCTGGCGTAAGGGAAAAGCGGTTTTTACGCCAGACTTGGGTCAGGCCGGGGTGGCTGGGCTGATGCGTCGTCGGGTGATTGAGCTGCTGGCAGACAGTGAATACTCGCTGCATTGCGTCAGTGAGCCGCTGGAGACGCTGGCCGACGCCGAAGAAGTGCTGGTGAGCAATGCGTTAATGCCGTTGCTGCCGGTCAATACTGCGCAATCATGGTGTTACCCTTCACGCCAACTTTATGATTTTTTGCGCCCACACTGTTAACGATGGCTGATTGATGAAGAAAAGAAAGCTGAAGTTCGTTTCTATTATTGTTGTTCTGGTATTGGGCCTGCTGTTTTGGGGTTACCAGAAGGTTGAACGCTTCGCAGATACGCCTTTGGCGATCCAGCAGGAAGCCATTTTTAAACTGCCGGCAGGGACCGGACGAGTGGCGCTGGAAGGGCTGCTGGTACGCGACAAGCTGATCCGAAACGGTATGTGGTTCCCATGGCTGCTGCGCCTTGAGCCGCAATTGGCGGAGTTTAAGGCCGGAACCTACCGCTTTACGCCGGGCATGACGGTGCGTCAAATGCTTAACCTGTTGGCCAGCGGTAAAGAGGCTCAATTCAGCGCACGCTTTATTGAAGGCTCCCGCCTGCGTGACTGGCTGATGGTGCTGCAACAGTCGAAATACCTCAAACATACGCTGGTTGGTAAAAGCGAGACGGAAATCGCCGAGGCGCTGGGGCTGCCTGAAGGCACCAGCCCGGAAGGGCGCCTGTACCCGGATACCTATCTGTACACCGCAGGCATGAGCGATATGGCGCTGTTGAAGCGTGCCCATCTGCGAATGATCAAAGCGCTGGAGAGCGCCTGGCAGGGCCGCGAGGCCAGCCTGCCGTACAAGACACCGGAAGAGTTGCTGACCATGGCCTCGATCATCGAGAAAGAGACCGCAGTGCCGGAAGAGCGCACCAAGGTCGCGTCGGTATTCATTAACCGCCTGCGTATTGGCATGCGTTTGCAGACCGACCCGACGGTGATCTACGGCATGGGTGACAGTTATAATGGCAATATTACCCGCAAAGATTTGGAAACGCCGACGCCGTACAACACCTATGTGATCAACGGTCTGCCGCCAACGCCGATTGCCATGCCGGGTCAGGCCTCGCTGGAAGCCGCTGCCAATCCGGCGAAGACGCCTTATTTGTACTTTGTTGCCGACGGCAAGGGCGGACATCAATTTACCACCAACCTGGCCAGCCATAATCAGGCGGTGCGCGCCTATCGTCAGGCGTTAAAGGAAAAGAATGAAAAGTAAATTCGTGGTTATCGAAGGGCTTGAAGGTGCGGGTAAAACCACTGCGCGCGATACCGTGGTTAACGTATTGCGCGAACATGGTGTCAACGATATTGCTTTTACCCGTGAGCCGGGTGGCACGCCGCTGGCGGAAAAACTGCGCGACTTGTTCAAGCGCGGCGTGGATGGCGAACTGCCAACCATCAAGGCCGAGGTGCTGATGCTGTATGCGGCCCGCGTACAGCTGGTGGAAACGGTGATCAAACCGGCATTGGAACGCGGTGCCTGGGTAGTTGGCGATCGTCACGACTTGTCTTCCCAAGCCTATCAGGGCGGTGGTCGGGGTGTGGATCAACAACTGATGGCTTCGCTGCGTGACACGGTACTGGGAGATTTTCGTCCTGACCTGACGCTTTACCTGGATTTGCCGCCGTTAGTGGGCCTGCAGCGGGCTCGTGCGCGCGGCGAACTGGATCGCATCGAGCAAGAAGCACTGCCATTCTTTGAACGCACCCGCGCGCGTTACCTGGAGTTGGCGGCACAGGATGACTCTATCGTCACCGTTGACGCTTCTCAATCGCTGGAGCAGGTGACGGCGGCGATCCGCCGTAGCGTCAGCCACTGGCTGCAGCAGCAGGAAGGCGTGTAATGAACTGGTACCCGTGGCTGAATACCCCTTATCGGCAATTGGTCGGGCAATATGCGACCGGTCGCGGTCACCATGCGCTGCTGTTGCATGCCGCCGCAGGCAATGGTGAGGATGCGCTGGCCTATGGGCTGAGCCGTTGGCTGATCTGCCAGCGCCGCAACGGTGAGAAAAGCTGCGGTGAATGTCATAGCTGTCGATTGATGCTGGCGGGAAACCACCCTGATTATCACGTACTGACGCCGGAAAAAGGCAAAAGCAGCCTGGGGGTGGAGCCCATCCGCCAGGTGATTGAAATCCTTTATTCGCATGCGCAGCAGGGCGGCGCCAAGGTGATTTGGCTGCCGCAGGCGGAGTTGCTGACTGAGGCCGCCGCTAACGCTTTGTTGAAAACGCTGGAAGAACCGCCGGAAAAAACCTATTTCCTGCTGAGTTGCCGTGAGCCTTCACGCCTGCTGGCGACACTGCGCAGCCGTTGTTTGTATTGGCACCTTGCCAGCCCGGATGAGCAGCTCAGCCTGCAATGGTTGAACCGCCAAACGCCGGGTAATCAGGTTGATCTCCTGACGGCCTTGCGCCTGCACGATGGCGCTCCGCTGGCTGCTGAGCAACTGCTGCAGCCGGAACGCTGGCAACAGCGCGGCGCGCTGTGCAGCGCCCTGAGTGCCGCATTGCCGCAGCATGACATGCTGTCCTTGTTGCCGGTGCTGAATCACGAAGACGTTGCGGAGCGGCTACACTGGTTATGCGCGTTATTGATGGACGCCATGAAGTGGCAGCAGGGGGCCGCCAGCTTTGTATTGAACCAGGATCAGCAGCCGCTGGTGCACCAACTGGCCAGTCGCCTGAGCAGCACTTCGCTGCAGCAAGGGTTGCAACAATGGCTTCATTGCCGTCATCAGTTGCTGAGCGTCGTCGGCGTTAACCGCGAACTGCTGCTGACCGAACAGTTACTTGGCTGGGAGCAGATGCTCGGCGCTACCGGCTATTCTCACCCTCATTCGCTGTAAAAGAGTTAAATATTATGTTGTTAGTAGATTCTCATTGTCACCTTGACGGCCTGGATTACCAAACGCTGCACCAAAATGTGGATGATGCTCTGGCGAAGGCCAAGGCGCGCGATGTGGGTTATGTACTGGCGGTCGCTACCACCTTACCGGGCTATCAGGCGATGACCCAGCTGATTGGCTCTCGCGACGACGTGGCGTTCTCCTGTGGGGTGCATCCGCTCAATCTGGAGGGGGGGTACGATTATGCTGAGCTGCGCCGTTTGGCGGCGGCTGAGCAGGTGGTGGCACTGGGTGAGACCGGGCTGGATTACTTCTATCAAAAAGATAATCTTGAGCTGCAGCAAGCCTCGTTCCGTGAACATATCCGCATTGGGCGCGATCTGAACAAACCGGTGATCGTGCATACCCGCGATGCGCGTGAAGACACGCTGGCGATCCTGCGTGAAGAAAATGCCCAGGACTGCGGCGGTGTGCTGCACTGCTTTACTGAGGATTGCGCTACCGCGGAGGCCTTGCTGGATCTGGGGTTCTACATTTCCTTCTCCGGCATTTTGACCTTCCGCAACGCAGAGCAACTGCGTGAAGTGGCGCGCTACGTGCCGCTGGATCGTATTCTGGTGGAAACCGACTCGCCGTATTTGGCACCGGTGCCGCATCGCGGCAAAGAAAACCAACCTGCCTATGTGCGCGATGTGGCTGAATACATGGCGGTATTGAAGGGCGTGAGCCTGGAAACGCTGGCCGAAACCACCACCGCCAACTTTTCACGCTTATTTCACATCGAACTCTAATCTTTGACCTAGGCTATAGCTGGGGTTAACGAAATCTGAATTCTTTTTAAGCTCGTAATTAATCGCCGAAACGGGTAATGTTCCCACCCGTTTTTCGGGCGAGGTGCGGGCGTTTTTTGCTCTTTTTTAACAAAAAATAGGCGATATAAGAAAAATGCCCGGTTTTGTTCATCGAAACGTGACTGTCATCAAACATTGCGCAGCCTATTTATTTTACTCTGCGTAATAATTCAAGGGGTGCTCAGACACCCTGAATTGCAGGGGTTTTTCTCCCCCCCTTGCAACGCGAAGAATCGCGAAAAGTAGCAAAGCACTATTACTCAGGAGCACACTCAACTATGTTCAAGAACGCATTTGCAAACCTGCAAAAAGTAGGTAAGTCGCTAATGCTGCCGGTATCCGTATTGCCTATCGCAGGTATCCTGCTGGGCGTCGGTTCCGCCAACTTTAGCTGGCTACCTGCGGTAGTCTCACACGTGATGGCGGAAGCCGGCGGTTCCGTTTTCGCCAACATGCCGCTAATTTTTGCCATCGGTGTTGCCCTGGGCTTCACCAATAACGACGGTGTTTCCGCGTTAGCCGCAGTAGTGGCTTACGGCATCATGGTGAAAACCATGGCGGTGGTTGCACCGCTGGTGCTGCACCTGCCGGCTGAAGAGATTGCAGCCAAGCACCTGGCGGATACCGGTGTGCTCGGGGGGATTATCTCCGGCTCCATCGCTGCCTATATGTTTAACCGCTTCTTCCGCATTCAATTGCCGGAATATCTGGGCTTCTTTGCCGGTAAGCGCTTTGTGCCGATTATTTCCGGCCTGGCGGCAATCGTTCTGGGCGTAGTGCTGTCCTTCATCTGGCCTCCAATCGGTACGGCTATCCAGACCTTCTCCCAGTGGGCGGCTTATCAGAACCCGGTAGTGGCGTTTGGTATCTACGGCGTGGTTGAACGTGCGCTGGTGCCGTTCGGTCTGCACCATATCTGGAACGTGCCGTTCCAAATGCAGATTGGTGAATACACCAACGCAGCGGGTCAGGTGTTCCACGGCGATATTCCACGTTATATGGCGGGTGACCCAACTGCGGGTAAACTGTCCGGTGGCTTCCTGTTTAAAATGTACGGTCTGCCTGCTGCTGCGATTGCCATCTGGCACTCAGCCAAGCCGGAAAACCGCGCAAAAGTCGGCGGTATCATGATCTCCGCTGCGCTGACCTCGTTCCTGACCGGTATCACCGAGCCGATCGAGTTCTCCTTCATGTTCGTTGCGCCGATCCTGTACGCAATCCATGCCATCCTGGCTGGCCTGGCGTTCCCGATCTGTATCCTGTTGGGGATGCGTGACGGCACCAGCTTCTCACACGGTCTGATCGACTTTATCGTTCTGAGTGGCAACAGCAGCAAAATCTGGCTGTTCCCAATCGTCGGTATCATCTACGGTCTGGTGTACTACACCATCTTCCGCGTGCTGATTGCCAAGCTGGATCTGAAAACCCCAGGTCGTGAAGACACGATCTCTGAGCAGGTTGCACAGGGCGGTTCTGAAATGTCTGCGGCGCTGGTACAGGCTTTCGGCGGTAAAGACAACATCACCAACCTGGATGCCTGCATCACCCGTCTGCGCGTTAGCGTGGCGGACGTGAGCAAGGTTGACCAGGCTGGCTTGAAAAAACTGGGTGCTGCCGGCGTAGTCGTCGCAGGCTCGGGTGTTCAGGCTATCTTTGGTACCAAATCTGACAACCTGAAAACGGATATGGACGAATACATCCGTAATCATTAATTCAGGTAGGGGAGTTTCAAGGGAGGCAAAAGCCTCCCTTTTTTATTGGCGAGGATTTATTTTACCGCGTGCTTTTGCAGATACTGTTCAAACACCGCCAGGGTGTCGTTAGAAATGTGATGTTCAATCCCTTCGCTGTCCAGCTCCGCCGTATCATTCGGCACCCCGAGACACACCAGCAGATCAACCACGATACGGTGACGGCGGCGTACCTTCTGCGCCAGTTGCTCACCTTCTTCGGTCAGAAAAACCCCACGATAAGGACGTGACTCCACCAGACCGGCACTTTTCAGCCGGGCGATGTTTTTGATCGCGGTAGGGTGCGAAACGCCAAAGCGCTTGGCGATATCGGTAGTTCTGGCTTCGCGGGTGGTTAACAGCAGGTCGGCAATCAGCTCGACATAATCCTCGATCAGCGCATTAGACTGCGCCTCGCGAGCGCGGGTGAAACGCAGGGCATGTTCAGCCTCGTCCGGCATTTCAGCCACCACGGGGCGTTCGGCGTCGTCTGGTGTGCTTGTTGCCATATTCTGAGACGTCCTTTAAACGTTAAACCAGTAAGTTGCAGGTTAATGCAGTTCCGCCATACGTTAGTCCAAAGGCGACGCATTATCAATTCGGCTGGTGCATTCGATGACAATAAGAAATATTTGTACACAAAGGCAGTGAATCTTCCATTTTGCATAAAGTGTAGCCGATGCTACATTGCTCTGAGTGTTGGGTGAAAAATAACCAGAAAAAGATTGAGGGTAAATCATGCGTGATGCGGCAACCACCACATCGTTAACCGAACGAACCAATACGGCAATTGGTAACGCACTTGCCGGGCGCAAGCGGGGTGCCTTTACGCCGCTGCTGTTCGCCGGCCCCGCGGTGATTGCCTCTATTGCTTATATGGACCCCGGTAATTTCGCCACCAATATTCAGGCCGGTTCGAAATACGGCTACAGCCTGTTATGGGTGGTGGTGATGGCTAATCTGATCGCCATGCTGTTTCAGGCGCTGTCGGCCAAACTGGGCATCGTCACCAAGCGCAATTTGGCGGAAATGTGCCGCGATCAATTCTCTCGCCCGGTAGTGATCGGCATGTGGATACTCAGCGAAGTGGCGGCAATGGCTACCGATCTGGCGGAGTTTCTCGGCGGTGCAATAGCGCTGGCGTTACTGTTCCATATGCCGCTGTTGCCAGGGATGGGGGTGACGGCGGTTATCACCTATGCTTTGCTGATGGTGGAGAAGAAAGGCTTTCGTCCGGTGGAACTGATGATCGGCGGGTTGGTCGCGGTGATTGCCCTGTGTTACCTGGTCGAGATGTTTATCGTGCCGGTTGATTGGGCGGCAGCGGGCATGGGCATGGTCACGCCGCAATTGCCGGATGCACAGGCGCTGACCATTGCTGTCGGCATCATTGGTGCCACCGTGATGCCGCACGCCATCTTCCTGCACTCGGGCCTGACCCAACACCGTGCCCCAGCCAGTGATAGCGGTGAGCGTCGTAAACTGCTGCGTTTTTCCAATATTGAGGTGATCATTGCGCTGTCTATCGCCGGGCTGGTGAATATCGCCATGGTGATTATGGCCTCCAGCGCCTTCCATGCCGGTAACAGTGATGTGGCAGAAATTGGCACGGCTTACCATACATTGACCCCATTGTTTGGCGCGGCGGCTGCCGGTATCTTCCTGATGTCGCTGATTGCCTCCGGTATTTCCAGCTCGGTAGTGGGCACCATGGCAGGTCAGATGATCATGCAGGGGTTTGTCGGTTTCCGTATTCCGGTGTGGGTACGTCGTATGGTGACCATGATCCCGGCATTTATCGTGGTCGCGTTAGGGGTTAATGCCACCGATGCGCTGGTTTACAGCCAGGTGGTACTGAGTTTGGCACTGCCGGCCCCGATGATTGCGCTGGTGATGTTTACCCGCCGCCGCGACATTATGGGTGAGTTTGTGAATAGCCGACTGACCAGCCTGCTGTCGATCATAGGTACCGTGATCATTCTTTTGCTCAATATGGTGTTACTGCTGCAGACCTTCGGCGTCGCCATCCCCGGTCTGGGCTGATCGTTAAGCCGTGCAGTGGTTGCTGTCACGGCTTGTCGTTTCGCGATAACTCCCGTTTAAGGCGTTGTTTTCGGCGCCGGGTTCTGACCACTGGTCAGGGCCTTTTCGTCGTTGGAAATACTGCCGGTATTTGCTGCCCACACGCCTTCCTGGGTCTTGGTTACTTTCTGGTGTGTGGCATTCAGATTTTGGCCGACGGCGGCAATGTGATTGGTTTCCACTCCGCCGGTATTTTCCCCCCAGGGGATGGTCTGATCGTTGGCCTGGGCGATGCCACCCAAAGCTAGCGGCATCAACAGCAGCGCGGCATTAATCAGGTTTTGTACTCTCATCGTCTTACTCTCCACTTATGCCCATGACACCCGGTTGGGTAGGCATGGCGTTATCAGGAAAACACAACGAGGGGGAGGGATAGCTAGGGTCAGTCGGGTTCTGGCTGGCGATAAGGGATCCACAATGTGCCCTGTTAGATCAGTGTAGGCAGTGGTGCCAGCCAGAGTGGCCGCAGTAATGTAAGCGGAGCTCGCAATTGCTTACGGAGTATGTGCGACTGTTGCAAGTGAAATAATTAACACCATGGGTTTAATGCCGCAGAGATAAACTCTGGATATTTACCCTGTGCTATTACAAATTCCTCACACCGCCGTCGATCAACAATTCGCTGCCAACCATAAAGGCGGACTCGTCAGAGGCCAAAAACACCGCCGCCTTTGCCAGCTCCAGCGCCGTGCCCATGCGGCCAATCGGCACCAGGGCGCGGATCTCGTCGCGTAGTGCCTGCTCATCGGCATCCTTCAGGCCGAGTTTGCCCAGCGCCGGGGTTTCTGTCGGGCCGGGGCTGAGGCCGTTAACCCGGATACCGCGCGGATGCAGTTCACCGGACAGCGTTCTGGCCAGAGATAGCAGGCCGGCTTTGCTGGCGGCGTAAACGTTGCTTAATGGCAGGCCAATATGTGCGCTGACCGAGCCACACAAAATAATCGACGCCGGATTAGCCAACTGTGGCAACAGTGACTGGATCAGAAAGAATGGCCCTTTGAGATTGATGTCCATCAGCCGCTGATAGCTCAGCTCATCCCATTCCTGCAAGGGGTGGTGGGTGACATCGCCGGCGTTAATGTACAGCACATCGAGACGCGGCCAATGGCTAGCCAACTGCTGCGCCAAACTGTGCTGTTGAGCAATATCCCCGGCATCGCTGCGCAACAGCAGTACGTTGCCCAACGCTTCACCCGCCGCGTCGAGGCTACTTTGGCTGCGACCGGTGATCGCCACGGTAGCACCTTCGGTAATAAACTGACGCGCTGTTTCCAGTCCAATTCCACTGGTGCCGCCGGTGATTAACGCGTATTTACCTTTAAGTCGTGACATAGCCCACTCCCGTTTGTTGTCGATGCAGCCATTATTTGCGCTATAGTACCTTTTGCATAGTAGGCACCTTTTGGATACTAAAGGACAAGGTGGGATGAAATGACCAACTCCGGGCTTTCGACAGCGGAAAAAAATTTAGCGGCGTTACCGGCAGCGGGCGAACCTTGTCCAATGGTGGGCTTTGTGAATCTGGTGGCAGGGAAATGGGCGATACCGATCCTCTACCGGCTGATACTGATCGACAGCCCGGTGCGTTTCAGCGAGCTACAACGTGCAGTGGCACCGATCGCCCAGAAAGAGCTGACGCGGCAACTGCGGCAGTTTGAGCAACGCGGTCTGGTCACCCGGCAGGTGTTCCCGGAGGTCCCCCCGCGTGTTGAATATCAGATTACGCCGCTGGGCAAAACGTTGCGCCCGACGCTCGACTCGCTGGCGAATTGGATGCGTTCACACGCACCGCAGTTGATTGAGAGTTAGTCGCCAATGCCTGGCGGGTTGATGGCAGAGCGTGGGACTTTCTCATCGTGTTCACCCCAGCGGTCCAGCACCTTGGCATATTCGCCGCTGACAATCACGCCATTGATGGCGGCGTTGATGGCTGCAACCAGACCGTTATCTTTTTTGGTGGTCACCGCCACGTAGGCCACGTTCGGACCAATTCCAACCATTTTGGTTTTGCCGGTCAGCGCCGCCTTATAGGCACCGGTGGAGTGTGGGCCGAAGAATGCGTCGGTGCGTCCGGACTGAATGCTCAGGTTGGCGGCGGCGTCATCGGTGACATAAATCGGCTGCACCGGTGCTAGGCCATTGGCGCGGTTCTGTTTATCCCAGCCAAGCAGGATGTTTTCCTGATTGGTCCCCGAGCCGACAATAATCCGCAGTCCGGCAACGTCTGCGGGCTGGTTGATTGAGGTGATTTTGCTGGTGGATTTCACATAAAAGCCCAGCGTATCCACGCGGTAAGTGGCGAAATCAAACTTGGTCTTGCGCAGCTTGGTCACGGCAATATTGAAAATGGCGGCATCGTACTTGCCTGAGCTGAGCCCGAGTGGCCAGTCTTCCCAGGAGGTGGGCACCAGATTCAGCTCCAGTCCCAAGCTGTCCGCCACCAGTTGTGCAATATCCGGGTCGCTGCCAATCAGCGTTTTATTGTCTTCGGCAAACAGCGCCAGTGGCGGGGAATTTTCAGACGCCACCGCTACGGTTAGCTTACCCGGTACGGCAAAATGATAATTAGCCGGGATCAGTGCCACCGCGGCTGGATTTTTCGCCGCACGCAAATGTTGCTGATTGGCCTGCAGGTCAATAATGCTTTTGGTTTCAGCCGCTGCATGGCCGCACAGCAGCAGCGTGCACAACGCCAGGGTTTTGAATCGCATGTTGTTCTCTATCCGTTGTTAATCATAGGGTTACTATTGGCGGCGGCAACAGGCAAGTAAAGCAACAATAGTGAATAACCAAAGTGAAAAAAATCAGATGAATGCCGCTGGGCAACGCTGACAGAGGCGCGATGACCCTGACCGGTTGTCTGATTCTGCATCACTCAACACGGAAAGTGCGCAATCAGGTTGAAAGCAGTAGAATTTGTCACTCATACTGCGTACAGCTTATTTTCCTCTACAAGGAACGCCAGATGGCCGAAGAAACGATTTTCAGTAAAATTATCCGCCGCGAAATTCCTGCTGATGTGGTTTACCAGGATGAACTGGTCACCGCTTTCCGTGATATCTCACCTCAGGCTCCGACCCATATTCTGATCGTCCCCAATGTGTTGATCCCCACCATCAATGACGTCACCGTCGAGCATGAAGCTGCGCTCGGCCGCATGATCACCGCTGCGGCGAAAATTGCCGAGCAGGAAGGCATCGCCGAAGACGGTTACCGCCTGATTGTTAACTGCAACCGCCATGCTGGCCAAGAGGTCTATCATATTCATATGCATTTGGTCGGTGGCCGTTCGTTGGGGCCGCTGCTGTCCCGCTAACCGAGGAAAATCATGCGCTCTAGCAAAACCCTGCGTTGTCTGATGGCGCTGACGTTACCCGTCGTCATACTGATGGGCTGCAGCAGCCCGCGCGGCATTGCGGTTAACGATCGGCAGACGGTAGTGATGGATTCACCGGTGCTGACCGCGGGCATTCTGGCTGATAATCCGTCAATTTCGAATGCCTCCGGGCGTGTGATGGCGACTTCAGAGCTCAGCAACAGTCAACCCACGCCGGTAACGGTGCACTATCGCTTCTACTGGTATGACGATCAGGGGCTGGATATACGGCCATTTGAAGCGCCACGCACCATTACTATTGCGCCAAATTCAGACGCCACCATTTACTCGCTTAATGGCAACCTCGATGCCAAACGCGTGCGTCTGTATCTATTCTTGTAAACTCTTGGTTCAGTGAGAGAGGGATTAATGAAAAAGTATCTATTTGTAGCGCTGGCCGCGTTGGTATTAACCGGCTGTCTGTCGCGCCCGCCGGAGCCGGAACAACCGCAACCGCCGGTGACCGTTGAGCCGGTGAAGCCACCGATCGAAGAGCCACAACCGCCGGTCACCGAACCGGTCCCGCAGCCACCCAAAATTCAGCAGCTCGACTGGCTGAGCAGCGTACAGCCGCTGGTGAACCAGATGCTGAAAGCCGATGGTGTCAATCCGGGCAGCGTGCTGCTGCTGGACAGCGTGAAAAACAACACCAACGGCGCACTGCAGACTTCGAAAGCGACATCCGCACTGCACAAAGCGTTGGCGTCGAATCAGACCTTCTCCATCGTACCGGAAGCGCAATTGGCAAGCGCCAAACAGACGCTGGGCCTGTCGGTGGATGACAGCCTGGGGTCACGCAGCAAGGCGATTGGCCTGGCGCGTATCGTCAGCGCACAGTACGTGCTGTACAGCGACGTCAGCGGCGACGTGAAGTCACCTACGCTGGATATGCAACTGATGCTGGTGCAAAGCGGTGAAATCGTCTGGTCAGGCAATGGCACCGTTACACACTGAAGCCGCCTTGCGAAGACTGATTGAGAACCAACTGCCGGCGGTGAAAACCGCCGGTTGTCGTTTCAGCCCGGTGCAGGGCCTGACCGGTGAAAGTTGGCGGATTGAAGGCGAGGGGGTACAGCTCTTGGCCCGTCAGCAAAGCGCAGAGAAAAGCGCGTTGGGCGTCAGTCGCCGACGTGAAGCACGGATGCTGTGCCGTGCGGGCAAGGGGATTGGTCCGCAGGTTTTAGTGCAGAATAATCAGTGGATTATCTTGCAATGGCTTGATGGTGACGTTGTCACAAGTGCGGGTTTCACTCAACTGAATGAGTGTGGAGATTTGGCGAACTTAATGGCCGGGTTGCATCGGCAGCCGCTGAGTGGCTATTCGCTGAACCTGCCGCGGCAATTTGCACGCTATTGGCCGCAGTTGGATCCACAGCGCCTGACACCCGCCTGGTTGCGGCTGCATCAGCACTTCCTGCATCGCCGCCCGCCAATGCCGCTGAAACGGGCACCGCTGCATATGGATATTCACCCTGGCAATCTGATCTCCGATGGCGAAAGCCTGCGTTTGATTGATTGGGAGTATGCGGCCGACGGGGATATCGCGCTGGACATCGCCGCGCTGTTTCGCGGCAACGCCTGGTCGCCCGCAGCCCAACAGCGTTATTTGCAGCATTATGTCCGCACTGGCTACTCAGATTTACCCTTGCTGCGCGCACAGGTGCAGCGTTGGCTGCCGTGGGTAGATTATCTGATGTTGCTATGGTTTGAAGTGCGCTGGCAACAAACCGGCGATCCTGAATTTTTGCGCTGGGGCGCAGTGTTGCACCGGCGTTTTTGTTTAATATCCCCATGTTCTGAATGAATAATGAAGTGAGGTGGCCGTGGGCCCAGTAATGTTAGATGTTGCCAGCTATGAGCTGGACGCAGAAGAACGTGAGATCCTGAAACACCCGCTGGTGGGCGGCCTGATCCTGTTCACCCGTAATTTCCACGATGCGCAACAGTTGCGCGAACTGGTGCGCCAGATCCGCGAAGCTTCGCACCATCGGTTGGTGGTGGCAGTGGATCAGGAAGGCGGCCGCGTGCAGCGTTTCCGCGAAGGTTTCACCCGTTTGCCGGCGGCGCAGTCATTCGCCGCATTAAACGAAGCGCATGAGGGCGGGCGTCTGGCACAAGAAGCCGGCTGGTTGATGGCGGCGGAAATGATCGCGCAGGATATCGACATCAGCTTCGCGCCGGTGTTGGATATTGGCCATGTCAGCGCGGCGATTGGCGAACGCTCGTTCCACAGCGACCCGCAGCAGGCGCTGGCGATGGCTGAGCGTTTCATTCTGGGCATGCACAGCGCCGGGATGAAAACTACCGGCAAGCATTTCCCGGGTCACGGTGCCGTCAGTGCGGATTCGCACAAAGAAACCCCACGCGATCCGCGTCCGCTGGCGGAGATCCGTGAACATGATATGACGATCTTCCGTGAGTTGATTAACCGTCAATTGCTGGACGCCGTGATGCCGGCGCATGTCATCTATACTGAAGCAGACCCGCGTCCCGCCAGCGGTTCGCCTTACTGGCTAAAACAGATCCTGCGCCAGGAGTTGGGTTTTGACGGCGTTATCTTCTCCGACGATCTGTCGATGGAAGGGGCGGCGATTATGGGCAGCTATGCCGAACGCGGCCAGGCTGCATTGGATGCCGGTTGTGACATGATCCTGGTGTGTAATAACCGCGCAGGGGCGGTCAGCGTGCTGGATAACCTGTCCCCGGTCAAAGCAGACCGGGTGAAGCAGTTATATCATCGCGGTCAGTTCACCCGTCAGGAGCTGCGAGATTCTGCACGCTGGCAGCAGGCGCATAAAGAGCTGAATGCGCTCAGCGAACGCTGGGAAGAGTACAAACAGCGTAATGCGGGGTGAACCCAGGGCGTCGTAATGCGGCGTAAACGATGAGGGCTGCGGCGCGGCCCTCAGCTTGTTGCGAGGATCCATATGATTATCTATTTACATGGCTTTGATTCCACCAGCCCCGGCAATCATGAAAAGGTATTACAGCTACAGTTTATCGATCCGGACGTGCGCTTTATCAGTTACAGCACCTTGCATCCACGCCATGACATGCAGCATTTGTTGAAAGAGGTGGATAAGGCGGTTCAGCAGGGAGGGGATAAACATTCGTTGATCTGCGGAGTGGGCCTGGGCGGCTTTTGGGCCGAACGTATCGGCTTTCTGTGTGGCATCCGGCAGGTGATCTTCAACCCTAATCTATCCCCTGAACAACATATGCAAGGCAAAATCGATCGACCGGAAGAGTATCGTGATATTGCCACCAAGTGTGTGGAAGACTTCCGTGAGAAAAACCGCGATCGCTGCCTGGCGGTGCTTTCCCGCCATGACGAAGTGCTGGATAGTCAACTCAGTGCTGACTTGCTGCACAAGTACTATGAAATTGTCTGGGATGAGCAGCAGACTCACAAGTTCAAAAACCTCTCGCCACACCTGCAACGCATCAAAGCCTTCAAGACTCTGGCTTAACAGTTTCATAACGCCCGACACTGCCGCAATGATTGCTCTCAACAGGCAAAAATTGCGGCATTTCTTTGCCAAAAAGCGGTTTTTTTCCCGTTGGGCGACAAAATCCAAAACTGTGACCCAGCGCTAACTATTTGAATCACAATCCTCAAAATTCCCCTTCGTCCAGGCTTTAACCAAAAAAGTTTGATGTACATCAATTTTGGTATGACCAAATAACCCCCCATGCTATTCTGGCTTTAGATAGCAGGTTTATTTTAAGCGAACCCTATGTATTCTAAGGATATTATTTGTTTACCCTTAGGCAACAATTGGTTCACATTTAGGGGGTTATTTTGACAACGCCAAAGAAAAAAATCGTCATTGTGGGCGGTGGCGCCGGTGGTCTGGAACTGGCAACCAGCCTGGGCCATAAACTCGGTCGCAAGCACAAGGCAGACATCACGCTGGTGGATCGCAACCACAGCCATCTGTGGAAACCTTTGCTGCATGAAGTAGCAACCGGTTCCCTGGATGACGGTGTTGACGCGCTGAGCTACCTGGCACACGCGCGCAATCACTCTTTCAGCTTCCAACTGGGTTCGCTGACCAATATTAACCGTGAAGCACAAACTCTGCATTTGGCGCAAATCTGCGACGAGCAGGGCGGCGAACTAGTACCGGAGCGCGAGCTGTCTTACGACATCCTGGTGATGGCGCTGGGCAGTACTTCGAACGATTTCGGTACCGCGGGCGTAAAAGATCACTGCATCTTCCTGGATAACCCACACCAGGCGCGTCGTTTCCACAACGAAATGCTGAACCTGTTCCTCAAGTTCTCGGCACAGCCGGGGCAAAAAGAGCGCGTGAACATTGCTATCGTCGGCGGTGGTGCCACCGGTGTGGAACTGTCCGCCGAGCTGCATAATGCGGTGAAGCAACTGCACAGCTATGGTTTTGAAGGCCTGGACAACAGCGCACTGAACGTGACTCTGGTCGAGGCCGGTGAACGTATTCTGCCTGCGCTGCCGCCGCGTATTTCCGCCGCTGCGCATCAGGAATTGAATAAACTGGGCGTGCGCGTGCTGACCAACACCATGGTGACCAGCGCAGATGCCAACGGCCTGAACACCAAGGGCGGCGAATTTATCGATGCCGACCTGATGGTGTGGGCCGCCGGTATCAAGGCACCGGACTTTATGAAGGACATCGCCGGGCTGGAAACCAACCGCATTAATCAGCTGGTGGTAGAACCTACGTTACAGACCACGCGCGATCCGAACATTTTCGCCATCGGTGACTGTGCCTCTTGCCCGAAAGAAGGCGGTGGTTTTGTTCCTCCACGTGCCCAGTCGGCGCACCAGATGGCGTCACGCTGCTTTACCAACATTCTGGCGATGATGAACGGCCAGACGCTGAAACCGTACGTGTATAAAGACCACGGCTCGCTGGTGTCTCTGTCCCGTTTCAGCACCGTTGGCAGCCTGATGGGCAACCTGATGCGTGGCTCGATGATGGTAGAAGGTCGCATTGCGCGCTTTGTCTACATCTCGCTGTACCGTATGCATCAGGTGGCTTTGCACGGCTATATTAAAACCGGCCTGATGATGCTGGTCGGCGGCATCAACCGGGTGATCCGCCCGCGTTTGAAAATGCACTAACAGCCTCCGATCTTGCCCCACCCACGCCGGTTCGCCCGCGTGGGTTTTTTTATGCCTGCACCCGTGCGACAGGGCCGTGAGGGGCTGATTGTTCAGCACAATGTCCCGTAGCTATGGGTAAAAGTCTTAAGATTCTTCCTAAACACTGGGGGTGAGCGTGATTTCCGGCATCTTTGGTCACATTGTCTTATTGCGAGGATCTGGAACATTGTGCAGACTTTATCTTGTTTACAGACGGCGCGTCGCGCACGCCGTAAACCGGGATGCCATGTGCCGTCAATGCGCAAAATAATAAGCGCGGTGCTATGTCGGTAAAGTTCCCCGGTACAAATGCGTGGTAACACTTTCAGGAGGATTTCCTGTGAACAAGTCAATGTTAGCTGGTGTGGGTATTGGTATTGCAGCAGCTCTGGGTATTGCTGCAGTGGCCAGCCTCGATGTTTTTTCTTCCGGTCCGCAATACGCGCAGGTCCTTGCCGCAACGCCGATCAAAGAAACCATCAAAACCCCGCGTCAGGAATGCCGAAATGTGACCGTCACTCACCGTGCGCCAGTGCAGGATGAGAACCGCATTGCCGGTTCGGTTCTGGGGGCGGTAGCCGGTGGCGTTATTGGCCATCAGTTCGGTGGTGGTCGTGGTCGTGATGTGGCGACGGTGGTCGGTGCCCTGGGCGGCGGCTATGCCGGTAACCAGGTGCAGGGTGCGATGCAGAATAACGACAGCACCACCAGCACGCAGCAGCGTTGCAAAACGGTCTACGACAAGTCACAGAAAATGCTGGGTTACGATGTGACCTACAAGATTGGCACTCAGCAGGGCAAGATCCGTATGGATCACGATCCCGGCACTCAGATCCCGCTGGATAAAAGCGGCCAACTGGTGCTGAACAAAGCCTAATCAACAGATAAGAATTAAACCCGCGGACAGTGTTAGTTCTGATCGTTTAACGCAGTTAAGCGAGCGGCATTAATATTGACGCGGGTTTCTGCATTCTATAAGTCAGTGATTTTCCCCTCAGGCCAGTATTGACGCGATTTCTGAACTAATGTATCCGTGCGATTTATCCGGGCATACCTTCAATAGTGCAACAGTGTTTGTTATATTATTGTGCAGTTGAGTGGGTGTGATGGCGTTATGTCGCACCGACCAAACCCGAGCATTTGGTCTCCCGGAGACAGAGATAAAAACATGTTAGATTTTCGCTTTCCGACTGCGATGCAAATGGTACTTAGCGTGGCCGTGGCTGAGACGCTGGGTGTGCGTTCGACCAGCGCGGTGCTTGCCGCCGGTCTGGAAGCCAACCCCAGTTTTATCCGCAAGCTGATGGTGCCCTTGACCAAAAACGGCATCATTGTCTCGACCCTGGGCCGTAACGGCTCGATTCATCTGGGTCGCCCGGCGGAACAGATCACCCTGCGGGATATCTATTTGTCGGTGATTGACGATAAACGTATCTGGGCCGCCCGACCGGAAGGGCCGGCGCGTTGCCTGGTCAGCGCCAACGCCTGCTGGTATTTCAAGTCGGTGGTAAATGAGGCGGAAGAAGCCTCGCTGGACGTCCTGGCACGCCACACGGTGGCCGATGCCTTGGCTGAGCTGGAGCGGGGCGATAAACGTGCCTGCGCAGAGTATACCGCCCTTGCAACCAAAGATGCAGAGACGGCAGAAAAATAAGCGGCGGTAGTAAACGCTAAAACGAAGAAAAGCCCGGTTTTTAAACCGGGCTTTTTTATGGCGGTGGCAGGCGAATTATTCTGCTGCTGGTGGCCGCGTTTTACGTGTCACCATACGGCGTAGGGTGACGTAGAACACCGGCGTGAGGAACAGCCCGAACAGCGTAACCCCGAGCATGCCGGAAAACACCGTGATGCCAGTGACACCACGGACTTCGGCACCGGCACCGTGCCCCAGGATCAGTGGGATAGTCCCGGCGATAAAGGCGATGGAGGTCATCACGATCGGCCGCAGTCGCAGGCGACAGGCTTCCAGCGCCGCTTCCATAATGCTTTTGCCTTGCAGCTCCAGTTCACGAGCAAACTCGACAATCAAAATGGCATTCTTACAGGCCAGCCCCATCAATACCACCAGCCCCACCTGCACGAACACATTGTTATCGCCGCCGGTCAGCCAGACACCGAACAGGGCTGACAGCATGGTCATTGGTACGATCAGGATCACCGCCAATGGCAGCGTCCAGCTTTCGTACAACGCGGCCAGTGCCAGGAAGGCCAACAGCACCGCCACCGGGAACACAATAATCGCCGCATTGCCCTGGGTAGACTGTTGGTAGCTCAGATCGGTCCACTGAATGTTCATGCCGTTCGGCAGTAGCTTGTTGGCCATCACCGTCAGTTCGCTCATCGCCTGCGACGATGACAGCACTCGCGGATCTGCATCACCAATCAGATCTGCCGCCGGGAAACCGTTGTAGCGGATCACCGGGTCCGGGCCATAAGTGGTGCTGATGCTGACCATGCTGCCAATCGGCACCATTTCTCCCTTATCGTTACGGGTGCGCAGGTTGGCGATATCCTCCACGCTGTCACGAAACTGGCCGTCGGCCTGTGCCATCACCTTCCAGGTGCGGCCATAGCGGTTGAAGTCATTGATATAAGACGAACCGAGATAAGTCTGCAAGGTGCTGAACAGGGCATTGAGCGGTACCCCTTGTGCCTTGGCTTTGTCGCGGTCAATTTTCGCGTCCAGCTGCGGCACGTTAGCCTGATAAGACGAGATCGGGAAACCCATGCCCGGTGTTTGCATGATAGCGCCCGACATCGTATTGATCGCGGTTTGCAAGGCACCATACCCCAGACCGGCGCGGTCCTGAATATACAGCGAGTAACCCGAACCCTGGCCAATACCGAGGATCGGTGGCGGCATAATCGAGAAGGCGAATCCTTCCTGGATCTGCGAGATCTTGGCGTTGATCTCGGCATTGATCTGCGCCGCGCTACGGGTACGGGTGCTTAATGATTCAAGCGCAAAGAACACGGTGCCGGTGTTAGGCGTATTGGTAAACTGCAGCGCATTCAACCCGGGGAAGGACACCGCATCCGTCACCCCGTCGACGCTCAGGCCGATGGCGCTCATCTTGCGTATCACCGCATCGGTGCGTTCCAGCGATGCACCCTCCGGCATTTTCACCCCGCCGATCAGGTAAAGCTTATCCTGCGTTGGGATAAATCCGCCGGGCACGGTTTTAAACATCACCCCGGCGGCGCACAGCAACAGGACATACACCACGAATACCGTACCGCGCTTGCCCAGCGCCCGAGAAACCCCACGCTGATAACGCTGTGAGCTGCTGGCAAAAAAGCGGTTAAACGGGCGGAACAGCCAGCCAAACAGCCGGTCGATCAGGCGTGATGGCATATCTTTCGGCGCGCCATGCGGTTTCAGCAGTAACGCCGCCAACGCCGGTGACAGGGTCAACGAGTTGATGGCGGAGATCACGGTTGAAATGGCGATAGTGACGGCGAACTGTTTATAGAACTGGCCGGTCACGCCGGACAAGAAGGCCATGGGCACGAACACCGCGCACAGCACGACGGCGATGGCGATAATCGGGCCGGATACTTCGCGCATCGCCTGATGAGCTGCCGCCAGCGGTGACAAACCTTCTTCGATATTACGCTCGACGTTCTCCACCACCACGATGGCGTCATCGACCACGATGCCGATGGCCAGCACCAACCCAAACAGGCTCAGCGTATTGAGCGAAAAGCCCAACAAATAGAGCGCGGCAAAGGTACCGACGATCGAGATCGGCACGGCCAGCAGTGGAATGATCGACGCACGCCAGGTTTGCAGAAACAGAATCACCACCAGAACGACCAGCAGCACCGCTTCGAGCAGGGTATCGACTACCGAACTGATCGAGTCGCGCACAAACACCGTCGGGTCGTACGGCGATTGCCAGCTCATGCCGTCCGGAAAGCGCGTCGACAGCTCGGCCATTTTGGCCCGCACCGCATTGGACAGCTCAATGGCATTGGCGCCCGGCGCCTGGAAGATACCGATCCCTACCGCATCCTTATTATTGAGCTGGGCACGAAGCGCGTAGCTGCCGGAGCCCATTTCAATGCGTGCCACGTCGCGCAGACGCACAACCTCGCCGTTGTCGCCGCTTTTGAGAATGATATTACCGAACTCTTCCTCGGTCTGCAGACGGCCTTGCGCATTGATCGACAGTAAATAATCGCTGCGGGTCGGCATCGGTTCCGCACCCAGTTGGCCGGCGGAAACCTGCACGTTTTGCTCTTGCATGGCCGAGACCACATCGGAGGCCGTCAGCCCGCGTGAGGCGACCTTGTTCGGATCCAGCCAGATACGCATCGCGTACTCACCGGCACCGAAAATCTGTACCTGGCCGATGCCTGGCAGGCGGGCCAGCTCATCCTTGACCTTCAGGGTGGCGTAGTTACGCAGGTAGAGTGAATCGTATTTGCCGGAAGGGGAGACCAGATGCACCACCAGCGTCAGGGCCGGGGATTGTTTCTGGGTGGTCACCCCTTGGCGCCGTACGTCTTCCGGCAGGCGCGCTTCGGCCTGCGCCACGCGGTTTTGCACCTGTACCTGCGCCTGGTCCGGATCGGTGCCTGGGCGGAAGGTCACGGTGGTCACCAGCACGCCGTCAGAACCGGCTACCGACTTCATGTACATCATGTTTTCGACGCCGTTGATCGCTTCCTCCAGCGGCGTTGCCACGGTTTCGGCGATCTCTTTCGGGTTAGCGCCCGGGTATTGGGCACGTACCTGCACACTGGGCGGCACTACGTCCGGGTATTCGCTGATCGGCAGCAGCGGGATGGCGATAACACCGCCGACAAAAATCAGGATCGACAGCACCGCGGCAAATATCGGTCGGTCGATGAAAAAACGGGAAAAGTCCATGGCTCGGGATCCTCTGCTGGGGCTTAGTTAAGCGCGGAGGCGGGATTCGCCACGGTTTTGGCATTGACCGGCATGCCTGGCATAAATACTTTTTGCATACCGTCGACGATCACCCGGTCGCCTGCAGCCAGGCCTTTTTGCACAATACGTAACCCGTCGGCCACCCGGCCCACTTCGATATCGCGTCGCTGCGCCTTGCCGTCTTTATCGACGATATAAACAAATTTGCGATCCTGGTCGGTCAACACCGATTTATCGTTGATCAGCATGGCGTTAAACACGGCGCTGCCGGGCATTTGTACTCGTGCAAACAGTCCAGGGGTAAAGCGACGTTCAGCGTTTTCCAGCAGGGCGCGCATGCGGATGGTGCCGGTACCGGCATTCAGTTGGTTGTCAGTGAAATCAACGGTGCCCTGATGCGGATAGCCGTCTTCGCCGACCAGCCCGACCTTCACCGGCAGTTTTGCCGTGCGTCGGCCATCATTCTGATAACGCAAGAAAGTGGCTTCATCGACGTCGAAATAGACATAGACCTTATCGAGCGACACCAGTGTGGTGAGCACACTGGCGCTGTCGCCGGTGGTGACCAGGTTACCGGCGGTGATCATTGCCCGGCTGGCGCGCCCGTCAATCGGTGCAATTACCCGGGTAAAGTCGAGGTTCAACTGCGCCAGATCGAACTGGGCCTGAGCCGCCAATACGTTGCTTTGTGCCTGCGCGGCGGAAGAGCGGCGCTGTTCCCATACCTCGGTTGAAATCGCCTGGCTGCCGATCAGTTTTTCGGTGCGACCGGATTCGCTGCGGGCCAGTGCTGCCTGATTGCGTGCCCGTACCAGTTCGGCCTGTGCCTGTTCACGAGCGGCGCGATAGGTACGATCGTCGATAGTGAACAGCACCTGGCCTTTCTTCACTTCATCGCCCTCGGTGTAATTCACTTTATCGATATAACCGGAAACCCGTGGCCGTAGCTGGACGCTTTGCACCGCTTCGATCCGACCGTTAAAGGCATCCCACTGGCTGATGGGTTTTATCACCACGTCGGCGGTGCTGACGGCCGGTGGAGGCGGCGCGGCATTTTGTGCGACGCTGTTGTCACACCCGGCCAACAGCACCGTCAGCAGCGCGGCGGCTGAGAGGCGCAGGCTGAAACCGATACCGTTTGGGCGGCGGTGTGAATGGAACAATGAGTCAGGCTGGCTTGGCATTATTTTTATTTCCAGTAGTGAGCACGATCAGGCGATATACCCGGCCCTGTTATCCGGGCAACTTCTCCGGCCTGTGACCGGCGGTAGAGCGGTTGCACCCGTCATTGGCACAACGGTTAGGTTTTGAAACATATTGTTGTCACATTAATGTATCAATATCGGTTACATTAATTCGCTGGATTATAGAAGTGCCCATCCGGTAAATGCAATAATAAAAATTGCATTTAATGCGAAACTGCTGCAACGTAATGACATCGGGCAGCGGATCTCTCTGCCAATGTCATGGGAGCGTCAGCATGAACAGCACGGGTTTTATTACTGATTTGATTGAGTGGATTGACAATAATCTGGAAGAGAAGCTGGATATCAACACCGTGGCGGGGCGAGCGGGATATTCCAAATGGCACCTGCAACGGATGTTCAAACGCCAGACCGGCTTCGCGCTGGGGGAGTATATCCGCATGCAGAAGCTGAGAGTTTCGGCAGAACGGCTGGCCAACAGCGGTGAACCGATCGTCAGCGTGGCAATCTCACTCGGCTTTGACTCGCAGCAGTCCTTCAATCGCAGTTTTAAACGCCATTATGGTCAGACTCCGGGTGACTGGCGCCGTGCCGTGATGCAACCCTCTATGGCGGCTAACCGCACGCATTGAGGCGGTTTACAGACAACAAAAAAGCCTGAACTCGCGTTCAGGCTTTTTCGTAAAATATGGCGGTGAGGGAGGGGTTCGAACCCTCGATACACTTACGCGTATACACACTTTCCAGGCGTGCTCCTTCAGCCACTCAGACACCTCACCGTATTTTGTTGTTGCGTACTCACTGGTGCAACGGGGCGCTACTATAGGGAGAGAGGGCTATCCGGTCAAGCAGAATTTCTGCGTTTCGGCGCGTCCGCTTAAGCCGTGTTCGCTTTGCTGAAAACTGCGGCGAACAGAATGGGCGGGGGCTTTGCAGCGCAATTCCCTGGGCTGCAGATAACAAAAAAGCCTGAACTTGCGTTCAGGCTTTCTCGTGGAATATGGCGGTGAGAGAGGGGTTCGAACCCTCGATACACTTACGCGTATACACACTTTCCAGGCGTGCTCCTTCAGCCACTCAGACACCTCACCGTTTTACTTCATCGCTAACGCATTGCGCTGTCGACGGGCGCTAATGTAGGAGAATCTGATCCCAGCGTCAACCCTCTTGTGACATAACCATGACTGTTTAGCTAAAGTTGCAGCAATTTGCTGATTTCCCGAGCGATCGGTCGTCATGTCGTATGAATCGATGGGGGAGACATGGCGTAAAATTATATAGCAGCCTAATATTTGAACGCCTCTGTATGTGTTAGCTCAATATATCAGCAATGATGATGTTAGTAGTGCTTTTATATGCATTAATACTGGATTATTAGTCATATGTGTCGCTAAATGGAAGGGTGCTGGCGCGGGGTTTTGGCAAGGATTATCACACCGCCGCGCAGGTTGCCGGGCTTTGATCCGGTGATAAAGCAGACAGGGATTGATCTATCAAATAATAATGCAGCAGAGGTTCACTTTGACTTTATCGGATCCTACGGCAGGGCCGCAGCGGCATGCCATTCCCCCGGGGGCCGGGGCACTGTTCTTTATCCAAATCTTCGCCACGTTGGGTTTTGCCGTGCTGTACTCCACATTGGTGCTTTATGCCACCAAGCGGCTGGGGTTCAGCGAGAGTAATGCCAATGCCATGATGGGCGTATTCGGCGCGTTCAATTACGGTCTGCATATGTTCGGGGGTTATCTGGGAGGGCGTTTCCTCAGTAACCGCAACCTGTTCGTGTTGGGCATGGTGTTGCAGGTGATCGGCTGCGCGTTGATCGCTGTTGCGGGCGTCTGGGGGCTCTACTGGGGCCTGGCGATGTTCCTGACCGGCAGTGGACTGAACGTCACCTGCATTAATATGATGCTCACCCAGCGCTTCAAGCCGGATGACGATCGGCGCGAGTCGGCCTTTTTGTGGAACTATGCCGGGATGAACCTGGGGTTCTTTGTCGGCTTTACCGTGGCCGGCTATTACCAACTGACCGAAAACTACCGCGCCCTGTTCCTGTTCGCTACCCTGGGTAACGCGGCAGCGATCATCGTCGCCGTAAGCCGTTGGCGCATCCTGGCCGATCTCAACACGCCGCTGCACGACGCCAACCGTTCACAATACCGCTGGCGCATGCTAATTGGGTTGGCGGTGCTGGTCGCGCTGGTGCCCATCATCCGCGTGATGCTGACCCATGCGGAGTTCAGCGGCCACTTCGTGATTGGCCTCGGCGTGCTGATTTTTCTGATGCTGTGCGTGGTCACATTACGCCATCATCCGCGTGACGAGCGTCGCCGGATGACCGCTTATCTGATCCTGGCGTTGGGGGCCCTGGTGTTTTGGGCGCTGTACCAGTTGGCTCCAATGGGGCTGATGCTGTTCTCCGAGCACAATATCGATCTGAACGTTTACGGTATTCAGGTGGCACCGCAGTGGCTCCAGAACATCAATACGCTGGTGATCGTGGTCGGCGGGCCGCTGATGGCCTGGTGGTTTAACCGCCTGCGAGCGCGTGGCTGCAAGATCGACATTCCGATGCAGTTCTCCGGTTCGCTGTTTTGCATTGGGCTGGGCATGCTGGTGTTGCCATTGGGTATCAGCCTGGCCGGCGGTGACGGGCTGGTGGCGTTTAAATGGATTGTCATCAGTTACGTGCTGCAGAGCATCGGTGAACTGATGATATCTCCGATCGGCTACGCGATGATTGGCAAACTGGCACCACCGCGCTATCAGGGAGTAATGATGGGTTGCTGGATGATGGTCACCGGTGTCGCTTCGGTATTGGCGGGCTATGTCTCCGGTCTGATGCCGGAAAACAGCGGCAGCACTCCGGTGCAGACCAACCCCGGCTACAGCGAAGTGTTCAGTGCGCTGGGCTGGGGAGCCGCAGGCGTCGGCGTGGTGATGTTGATACTGATCCCGCTGCTGCGCCGGTTAATCCGGCACGACAGCCCGGTAGCTGCTTAAGATCCCGCAGTATAAAAACAGCCCCACTGGTCGGGGCTGTTTTCATTTTGGGCTTTAACACTTGCATCTGTCGGCGAATCGCGGAAGTCTGGTTGGAAATACATAAAAACAGACGGGAGTCGCGCAGATGGACATCATTTTTTACCACCCTTTCTTTAATGCCGAGGAATGGCTGTCAGGCTTATCGCAGCGCCTGCCGCAGGCGAAGGTTCGTGCCTGGCTGCCGGGCGATGACCGTCCGGCGGATTACGCGCTGGTGTGGCGGCCGCCGCACGAAATGCTGGCTAACCGTGGGCAGATGAAAGGAGTGTTCGCCCTGGGGGCCGGCGTTGACGCCATTCTCGATCAAGAGCGCCAGTACCCCGGTACGCTGCCGGCAGGCGTTCCGCTGCTGCGCCTTGAGGATACCGGCATGGCGCAACAGATGCAGGAATATGCCCTGAGCTACGTGCTGCGCTATTTCCGCCGTTTTGATGAGTACCAACTGCTGCAACAGCGGCAGGAATGGCGGCCGCTCGATCCCCATCAGCAGGATAATTTTACCATTGGCATCCTCGGTGCCGGGGTGCTGGGCAAAAGCGTGGCGCTGAAGCTGACGGCCTTTGGTTTTAACGTTCGTTGCTGGAGCCGCAGCCCGAAACAAATTGACGGCGTGCAGAGCTTTGCCGGGGACGGGCAGCGCGCCGCGTTTCTTGATGGCGTGCAACTGCTTATCAACCTGTTACCCAACACGCCGGAAACTGCCGGGATCCTCAATCAACCACTGTTCGCGCACCTGGCGCCGGGCGCTTATCTGATCAATCTGGCCCGAGGCGCACACCTGATTGAAGACGATTTACTGCAGGCGTTGGAACAGGGGCAGCTTGCCGCCGCCACGCTGGACGTGTTCGTCACCGAACCGCTGCCGCAGACGCATCCGTTCTGGCGTCATCCGCGTGTCACCATTACCCCGCATATTGCTGCCATCACCTTGCCGGAAGCGGCGATGGATCAGATAGCGGCGAACATTCTCGCGCTTGAAGCCGGACAAATACCGGCCGGGGTGGTGGATGTGCAGCTCGGTTACTGATCTTCCGGTGATGCACCTGCTAAGCTAAATAAATAAGAAACTGCGCCTGCCGCCATACTCCGGCAGGCCGCCCAGAAGGAGAAGCAATGTATCCCGTTGATTTACATATGCACACCGTCGCCAGCACCCACGCTTACAGCACGCTGCATGATTACATCGTCGAAGCCCAGCAAAAGGGCATCAAACTGTTCGCCATCACCGACCATGGCCCGGATATGGCTGATGCACCGCATTATTGGCACTTTATGAACATGCATGTGTGGCCGCGTCTGGTGGACGGCGTGGGCATCCTGCGCGGCATCGAGGCCAACATCAAAAATCGGCAGGGCGATATCGACTGCACCGGTCCGATGCTGGATAAAATCGACGTGATTATCGCCGGTTTCCACGAGCCGGTGTTTGCGCCACAGGACAAGGCCGCCAATACCGAAGCGATGATCGCCGCCATGGCACAGGGGGATGTACACATTATCAGTCACCCCGGTAACCCAAGATACCCGATTGATATTGCCGCGGTTGCCGCGGCGGCGGCCAGGTATGAAGTGGCGCTGGAGCTGAACAATTCGTCGTTCACCCATTCGCGCAAGGGCAGCGAAGACAACTGCCGGGCGATTGCGGCTGCGGTGCGTGATGCCGGTGGCTGGCTGGCACTGGGCTCGGATTCACATATTGCCTTCTCACTCGGCAGCTTTGAACACTGCGAGCGTATTATTGCTGAAGTGGCGTTCCCGCAGGAGCGCATCCTTAACGTTAGCCCCCGGCGCCTGCTGGACTTTCTCGAACGGCGCGGCAAGCCGGCGATTGCGGAACTGGCCGATTTGTGACATCGTCCCGGCAAATTTTTTCCGTATTGTATAAGGCATTATCATGAATGAGTTTTCCATTGTTTGCCGCGTGTTGGGTACGCTGTTTTACCGTCAGCCGCAAGATCCGTTGCTAGTGCCGTTATTCACGCTGATCAAAGAAGGCAAGCTGCAACAGCACTGGCCGCTGGAGCAGGACGAACTGTTGGTTCGTCTGCAGCAGGGTTGTGATGTCAACCAGCTGTCCAGCGATTTCAACGCGATGTTTGTCGGCAGCGAGTGCAGCGTATCACCGTTCCGTTCTGCCTATGTTGAAGGGGAGACGGAAGCGGAAGTGCGTACTTTCCTGCAGCAACGTGGCATGCCACTCAGTGACGCGCCGGCCGATCACTTCGGTTCTTTGCTGTTGGCCGCTTCCTGGCTGGAAGATCAGGCGCAGGAAGACGAAGCGCAGGCGCAAATCACCCTGTTTGACGACTATCTGCTGCCCTGGTGCGGCCGTTTCCTCGGCAAAGTGGAAGCTCACGCCACCACCGGTTTTTACCGTACGTTGTCGCTGCTGGCTCGCGAGTCTATCCAGGCGATGCGTGACGAACTGGCGGAGTACGAGCAAGACCAACCGGGTGAAGAGGGTGAACAGCCTTAATGCCCTGCTGGCCGGCTTGCACTTTACCGCGGAGCCGGCCCATTCCTTACGATTTCCCCGCTACACAGGTTTTCATCCCCCATACGTAAATTGACAAATAATCCCCTAATCTGACGGTTCACCGGCGGTTTGGCCTTGTGTGCCTGCACGCCTCGTTTCCTTAGGCAAAGGGTAAAGTATGAAAAATAACTGGATGCAGCAGATCCAATCAATGATTGGGCAAAAGGCCGGTTCAATCGGCGGTTCGGAAGGCATCGGCAAACTGCTGGCCCCGACCGCACTGGGTGGCCTGGTGGGCGTCTTGCTGGCGAATAAGTCTTCGCGCAAGCTGGTGGGCAAATTCGGCAAGAACGCGTTGATTATTGGCGGCAGCGCGGCGGTGGGCGCGGTGTTGTGGAATAAGTACAAGCAACGGGTGAAAGAAACCCATCAGAATGAACCGCAGTTCGGTCTGCAAACCACGCCGGTGGATTTGCGCGCCAAACGGCTGGTGCAGGCGCTGGTGTTCGCTGCCAAGAGCGATGGCCACATTGATGCGGAAGAAAAACTCGCTATCGACCATAGCCTGGAGCAACTGCAGGTGGGAGAGGAAGCACAAAAATGGGTACAGGAAGCCATCGAGCAGCCGCTGAACCCGGACCTGCTGGCCCAGAGCGTGAAGAATGAAGAGGAAGCGCTCGAGGTCTATTACCTGAGCTGCATGGTGATCGATGTCGATCATTTTATGGAGCGCGGCTATCTCGACGCACTGGCGCAGTCGTTGAAGATCCCGGCGGACGTTAAGCAGGGCATAGAAAACGACGTGAACGAGAAAAAGCGCGAGCTGGCTTAGCACCGCTTGGCAAGCCGGGGGGAATCGTGTCACTCTTGCCTTAATCAAGGTAAGCGGATGATTTAGCAATGATGACACCCCCTAAGGCAGAAAAACGTCCTTATCCCATCACTACCCACGGCGACACGCGTGTAGATGACTATTATTGGCTGCGCGACGACGAGCGCGCAGACCCCCAGGTGCTGGACTATCTGCAGGCGGAAAACGCCTTTACCGATGCAGCATTGAAGCCGCAGCAGGCATTGCGCGAAGCCCTGTACGAAGAGATGGTAGCGCGCATTCCTCAGCAGGAGCATTCGGTGCCTTATGTCCGGAACGGCTACCGCTATCAGACGCGCTTCGAACCGGGTAATGAATACGCGATTTACGTCCGCCAGCCGCAGGCTGAGAGCGAGCATTGGGATACTCTGATCGACGGCAATCAGCGTGCCGAGCAGCGTGAGTTTTATACTCTGGGCGGGCTGGAAGTCAGCCCAGACAACCAAAAGCTGGCGGTTGCGGAAGATTTCCTTTCCCGCCGCCAATACGACATTCGCTTCAAAAACCTCAGCGACGATAGTTGGGCCGATGAAGTGCTGGAAAACACCTCCGGCAGCTTTGAATGGGCCAACGACTCGGCTACCGTGTATTACGTACGCAAACACGCCAAAACGCTGTTGCCTTATCAGGTCTACCGCCACATGGTGGGTACCGATCCGCAGCTCGATGAACTGATCTACGAAGAGCAGGACGACACCTTCTACGTCGGGCTGGAAAAGACTACCTCCGATCGTTTTATTCTGATCCACCTGAGCAGCACCACTACCTCGGAAATCCTGCTGCTGGACGCCGATCGCGCCGACAGCACGCCGCAGATGTTTGTGCCGCGCCGTAAGGATCATGAATACGGTATCGATCACTATCACCAACATTTCTATATCCGCTCCAACAAGGACGGTAAGAACTTCGGCCTCTATCAAAGCGAGCAGGCGGATGAAGCGCAGTGGCAGACGCTGATTGCCCCGCGCATCGAAGTGATGCTGGAGGGCTTTAGCCTGTTCCGCGATTGGCTGGTGGTGGAAGAGCGCAGCGAAGGCCTGACCCAACTGCGACAGATCCACTGGCAGAGTGGCGAAGTGAAGCGCATTGCCTTCGACGATCCGACCTATACCACCTGGCTGGCGTACAACCCGGAGCCGGAAACCGAGCTGCTGCGCTATGGCTACTCATCAATGACCACGCCGACCACGTTGTATGAGCTTAATCTCGACAGCGACGAACGCGTGATGCTCAAGCAGCAGGAAGTAAAAAACTTCACTCCGGAAAATTACCGCAGCGAGCGGGTATGGGTGAAGGCGCGTGATGGCGTTGAGATCCCGGTTTCGCTGGTTTACCGTCACGATAGCTTTGCGCGCGGCACTAACCCGCTGATGGTGTACGGCTACGGCTCTTACGGCAGCAGCATGGACCCGGCCTTCAGCGCCAGCCGCTTAAGCCTGTTGGATCGCGGTTTTGTGTTTGTGCTGGCACACATTCGCGGCGGCGGTGAGTTGGGGCAACTGTGGTACGAAGACGGCAAACTGTTTAAAAAGCAAAATACCTTCAACGATTTCATCGACGTGACTGAAGCGTTAATCGCCCAGGGTTACGGCGATGCTAAACGGGTGTTCGCTATGGGGGGCAGCGCCGGCGGCTTGCTGATGGGGGCGGTGATTAATCAGGCGCCTGAGTTGTTCAACGGCATTGTGGCGCAGGTACCGTTCGTTGACGTGGTCACCACCATGCTCGATGAATCTATTCCGCTGACCACCGGGGAATACGACGAATGGGGCAACCCGAACCAGCAGGCCTATTACAACTACATTTTGCAATACAGCCCGTACGATCAGGTCAAGGCGCAGGATTACCCGCATATGCTGGTCACCACCGGCCTGCATGACTCTCAGGTGCAGTATTGGGAACCCGCCAAGTGGGTGGCCAAGCTGCGTGAGCTGAAGACTGACGATCGTCAACTGCTGCTGTATACCGATATGGATTCCGGCCACGGCGGCAAGTCCGGGCGTTTCAAAGCCTATGAGGACATTGCGCTGGAGTACGCCTTTATTCTGGCGCTGGCGGAGTAACCTTCAGGCGGGCGGCTGGCGCTGCCCGCTTTTTTCAACCGATCAGATAGTATTTCAGCGTGTGCTTCATGTCCGGGCTGAGGTCCTCGATGGATTTCAGCATCCAGCGTAAATAGCCTGGGTCTTCCTGCGCGACGCGATCAATTTCCTGCCCACGATACTTGCCGAACTTAAACTTCTTCAGCAGCACCGGCTGGTCGGTGATTTGCGCCATCTGTTCCGGCGTCCAGCCTGAATCCTTGATGATGCGTTGTAACAGCGCAGCGGTCACGTAGCAGTCATATAACGCCCGGTGCGGATACAGCGTGGTGTCCTGTGGCAGTTGCACATCGAGATTCAGCGCATAGCGCAGGTATTGGTTACCGTATTTGATGTCCGGGTACAGGTTCCGCGCCAGTTTCATGGTGCATATCCAGGCACCGCGCATTTCCGGCAGTACACCGCGGTCGAAAGCCGCATTGTGCGCAACATAATAGGGACTGCCCTGATAGCGGCCGATCGCCACCGCGATACGCGGTTTCCCTTCAACCATCTGCTCGGTGATGTGGTGAATGGCCATGGCCTCAATGCCAATGGGGCGGTCGGGGCTGACAAGGTCGCTCATCGGGTTGGTGATTTGTCCGTCGATCAGATCAACAGAAGCCACTTCTACCACGCCGCCTTCCAGTCCGCAGGTTTCAGTGTCTATTACGCGTAAATTCATGGTTTCCTCAGGGTAGCTGCACCGCTTTAGCTTAACCGGCAGCCTTGCTCCTGCCAACCGCTGAAAGGGACTGGGTTATTTCGGGCAACAAAAAACCCGCCTTGGCGGGTTTAATTACGGTTAGAAGTTCGCTTACTCGCCGGTCGACTGGCCTTTCTTAGCGCGTTTGCCTGCACGTTTTTCTGCAGGGGTTTTCAACGGCTTCTTCTTCGCATTTTTTTTGCTATCCATTCCCTTACTCATGATGGCCTCTCAGTTACCTATGGTTGGGTGGGTTGCTCAGCCATTAACCCCCTTACGCCTGTCGGATGCAAGCATGAAAGCAGCGGGTTTTGTTAATTGATTGTTTATAGATGGAATTTTGTTTTCGTATGAATGTCTGCTTAAATATTATGATATGTTATAATATAACAATTAAGTGATAACCGGAGAGCGCAATGAACGTTGTGACCTTATTAAATCAGCAGCAGCTCCTGGCCATGCCGGAGTCTGAATACATGAACCCGGCTCAGCAGGCGTTTTTCCGCCAGCGCTTGCTCGACGAGCAACAGAAACTGTTGCAGCACATTGAGGCGCTGAAACGGGATATCGACGGCGGCGAAGTGTCCGGCGACGAAGCGGACAAAGCGGCCCGCGAAGAGGACCTGCGATTGCTGTTCCGCCAGTTGGATCGTGAAAGCCGGTTGCTGCCGAAAATCAGCGCAGCCTTGACCCGTTTGTATAACGGCGAATACGGCTATTGCCGGGAAAGCGGCGAACCTATCGGCCTGGCGCGTCTGTTGCTGCGGCCGACGGCCGAGTTAAGCATTGAAGCGAAAACCGCCCAGGAAATGCGCGAACCACACCTGCGTAAACGGGGATAAGATCACGGCAGACTCCCCATGACCAGCCGGTGTTTTGCCAGCTGGTCGTATTCATTTTAAGCAAACGAGCCTTAACTTGTTGGGGAGTGTAGGAGTTTTCAGGATTTACCGTTGACCAAATGGGCCGCTTCGGCTTTGATGAGGGTATGACCCACAGAGAGACGGAAGCGCCATGGAACAATTACGAGGTTTGTACCCGCCGTTAGCAGCATATGACAGCGGTTGGCTGGACACTGGAGATGGCCACCGGATCTACTGGGAGCTGAGTGGCAATCCGAACGGTAAGCCGGCGGTCTTTATTCACGGTGGGCCAGGCGGCGGTATTTCCCCTTATCACCGCCAACTGTTCGATCCGCAGCGTTATAAAGTGTTGCTGTTCGATCAGCGCGGCTGTGGTCGCTCCAAGCCGCACGCCAGCCTGGACAACAACACCACCTGGCATCTGGTGCAGGATATTGAACGGCTACGCGAAATGGCGGGTGTCGACCAATGGCTGGTGTTTGGCGGTTCCTGGGGCTCGACGTTAGCGTTGGCCTATGCGCAAACCCATCCGCAGCACGTCAGCGAAATGGTGCTCCGTGGCATCTTCACGCTGCGTAAGCAAGAGCTGCATTGGTACTATCAGGACGGTGCTTCACGCTTCTTCCCGGAAAAGTGGGAGCGCGTACTGTCGATTCTGTCGGAAGAAGAGCGAAAGGACGTAATTGCGTCTTATCGTCAGCGCCTGACTTCAACGGATCTGCAGGTACAGCTTGAGGCAGCGAAGTTGTGGAGCGTGTGGGAAGGGGAAACGGTGACCTTGCTGCCAAGCAGCGAGTCGGCTTCTTTTGGTGAGGATGATTTTGCGCTGGCGTTTGCCCGCATCGAAAACCACTACTTCACCCATCTGGGCTTCCTGGACAGCGATGATCAACTGCTGCGCAATGTCCCATTGATCCGCCATATTCCGGCGGTGATTATCCATGGCCGCTACGATATGGCTTGCCAGGTGCAAAACGCCTGGGATCTGGCGAAGGCCTGGCCGGAGGCAGAGCTGCATATTGTCGAGGGAGCAGGGCACTCCTTTGACGAACCGGGGATCCTGCATCAGTTGATGCTGGCCACCGACAGGTTTGCTGCCAAGTGACACTGAGCCCGCCATGACGGCGGGCTTTTTTTTATTTGGACTTAGGCTCGTACGGCAGACGCGAATACTTGTGCGATTCGGCACGGTAATGCGCCACGCGTTCGCGGAAATAATCACGCAGGTGCGCCGGTTGTTCGCGCTCAACCATTTCTGGGATCACCGGCATGTTGTAGCGTTCTTTAAACGCCACGCCGGAAGCCGCGAGATCAACGTTCACTTTGTCCATCTCTTCTTTGGAAAGCTCTGCCAGATTGTAACCCACCGTATTCTCCTTACTGTTACCGCATTGGATCAGCGCAGAAGGTAATGCACCTGGCGGCAGTTGGCAAGCCTGAAGCGCAAAGGGGGCCGAGCTACAGTAATAACCCACTGCGGATAAGGTTATTTATTACTCCAATGGCAATGCAATCTATTTATTGTTTTAAATAAGAATGATTCGTCTTTTGATTAAATATACAAATAGAAATGGTTATCATAATAATTTAAGTGAATAATTGATGTTTTTATAACTCATTGATTTTTAATTTATTTAAAATTAAATCGATAATGATGTGAATCAGGTGTGTTTATTTTGTTTTCACCAAGGCATAATGCGGAAAAATTAAGTTGATACCTGCAAAATAAAAGGAATAATTATGCTGACGCCAGAAATGACCAAAAAGCTGAATGAGCAACTGAACCTGGAGTTTTACTCCGCCAACCTGTATCTGCAAATGAGCGCGTGGTGCAGCGATAAAGGCTTTGAAGGTGCAGCTTCATTTCTTAAAGAGCATTCTCAGGAAGAGATGCAGCACATGCAACGCCTGTTCGAATACCTGAGCGATACCGGTTCTCTGCCACTGTTGGGCAGCATCGCTGCACCGCCGGTTGAGTTTGCCTCCCTGGCGGACGTGTTCCAGCAGACTTACGAACATGAACAACTGATTACCCGTCAGATCAACGAACTGGCGCATGCGGCAATGACTGCCCACGATTACTCTACCTTCAACTTCCTGCAGTGGTATGTTGCCGAGCAGCACGAAGAAGAGAAGCTGTTCAAATCCGTGCTGGATAAACTGGCACTGGTGGGGACCAGCGGCAATGCATTGTTCTTCATTGATAAAGATCTGAAGAAAATGGGTGCGGCCGGCGAAAGCGCTAACGGCCAGGGTTAATCGCTTTTGTTGAAACCGCGTATCGGCCTTGCCCGGTGCGCGGTTTTTTTATGCCCTGGGTTTATCACGGTTATGCAGCGATATGTGCTACTGGATCGCAAAATGCCAGCGTTCTGCTCGACTTGCATAATGACACTCGTTATCATTTGACCCGATACGCTACAGGGATGGTAGAGAGTTAAAACAGTGGGTTACTCGCTAATCACTTCTTCTGTTTACCCGTGGCGCAATCATCTGCGGTGGGGTGGCTGCTGATACATCGCCAAGGCGGTTAGCCTTACCCCTTATCACCCTCGATTATTGCTTTAAGGGATATCACTGTGATCGGTAAAATTCGTTCTTCTTATCGCCTGCTTTCCACTATTTTCGTGCTGTTTGTCGGCTTGTCTTCACAGCAGGCGCTGGCGCATGCTCATTTGAAAGTTGAAACGCCGGCGGCAGATGCCAGCGTGAGTCCGGCACCGAAAGTGCTGACGCTCAACTTCTCCGAAGGTATCGAGCCTAACTTTAGCGGCATTAAAATCACTGGCCCGGACAACGCCGAAGTGAAAACCGGCAAGTTGCAGCTTGATGCGAACAACAATACCCAGGTCAATCTGCCTATCGAAGGCGATCTGGCGGTCGGCAAATATAACGTCAGCTGGCATGTGGTTTCGGTCGACGGTCATAAAACCAAAGGCCAGTATAGCTTCACCGTAAACTAACCCATGAGTCTGGCGACCCTGTTTGTCCTGTGTCGCTTTGTGCACTTTGCGGCGGTGATGCTGATGTTTGGCTCCAGCCTGTTCACCGCCTTATTGTCGCCGCAGCGCCTTTCCCCGTATCTCACCCGTGATGTGCGTCCTTTGCTGGTCTCCTGTACCTGGCTTGCCGGGCTTTCTGCCGTGGCGTTGCTGGCTATTCAGGCCGGACAGATGGGTGACGGCTGGGCCGACACCTGGCAGTTGGACGTGTGGTGGGCAGTGCTGGGCACCACCTTTGGTGAAGTCTGGCGTTGGCACCTGGGTATTTCATTACTGGCACTGCTGAGCCTGTGGCTGGCAGAACCTCGCCGCACGCAGCTTTTGGCGCTGTTTTCCACGCTGTTGCTGGTCAGTATGGCGTTTATTGGCCATGCGGCAATGCATGAAGGGGCGATGGGCGTGCTGCACAGGTTTAACCACTCGCTACACCTGCTGGCGGCCGGTTACTGGTTTGGCAGTCTGCTGCCATTACTGGTTTGCCTGCGCTACCTGGCTCAACCACAAAGCCGCAGTGACGCAGTGACTACGCTGATTCGTTTCTCGCGTTGGGGCCACCTGGCGGTAGTGCTGGTGGTGTTGACCGGCGTGATTAACAGTTTGATTATTTTGGGCAGTTGGCCGCTGGATGTAGATTCTCCTTATCAGCGCCTGCTGTTGTTCAAAACCGCGCTGGTGGCGTTGATGGTGATGGTCGCGTTGGCTAATCGTTACGCCATCGTCCCGGCGATGAGCAGTATGCCGCAGTTGGCGCAGCGCGGACTGGTGCTGGCCTGCTGGATTGAAGTGGGGCTGGGCGCGGGCGTGTTGCTGTTGGTCAGTTTATTTGCAACTTATGCGCCGGTGTAATATTGCGGCTTGCCGGATGCCCCTAAACTGCGGGAAAATTGGATCAAATAGCAACCTTAAGGCCACAACATGAAATTGGTATTACTTGGCATGACGCTGCTGGCAACCGCGACCGGTGCGCTGGCGGCAGATCAACTGGTGAACATCACCAAGCTGGAATACGGCAAGCAGTGGGCATTCACTAAAGAAGAAGTGACGCTGCAGTGCCGCAGCGGTGGCGCGCTGTTCGTACTCAACAACAGCACGCTGATGCAATATCCACTCAACGCTGCCGCAGACGCGCAGGTGAAAGCAGGGCAGCAACGCGCTCAGCCGCTGGACGTGATCCTGCTGGATGACGCCGCCAACCCCGGCCATAAAATGAGTGTTGAGCCGTACCGCGAACGCGCCGAGAAGCTGTGTGCCAACTAATCGCTTATCCGGCAATGGCTTAGTTTTGGGCTAACCGTTGATGAAAAATCATGCGAGATTAATTTCCTCATGAAACTATCACTGGCCGTGTGGCTGGCTGGCAAAAATAGCGCGGTAAGCTACTCTTAAAGTGCACGGCTGAACAAGCTTTGCACAAAATGCCAACTTTTAGCGCACGGCTCTCTCCCAAGAGCCATTTCCCTAGACCGAATATAGGAATCGTATTCGGTCTTTTTTTGTTTGCTTGATTTATAAGTGTTTCCTCGAAGAAGAAGCTCGATATTCAACCTTTCACGCCATCATTTATTCTTTCCTCTCTTCATTCACTCATAGTGTGAGGTTTGCACAGCGTCCTGTATGCTGGCCACAACAGACTTTCGCAGAAGGTGAATGATCGTTGAATACGAATAAATATGGTCAACCTGTAGGTTTTCCCTTGCCTGAATGGCAGTCAGCATCCTTTCCGAAATTGAGTGAGTTAAACGGACAGCACTGCAAACTGTCGCCCCTTAACATCGATCATTGCGAAGCGCTTTTCGATGCATATTCGCTGGCAAGGGATGACAGAGACTGGACCTGGCTTGGTGCAGAGAAGCCTGCCTGTCTGCATGAAATGATGCTTTGGGTTGAAAATAAAATTAACGACAGTTACCTGGTTGCCTGGGCCGTGACGGAGATGAAAAGTGGACGCCCGGTTGGTGTCGTCTGCTATAGCTGCATTGATACCGTTAATGGCGCACTAGAAATAGGGCATGTGACTTGGTCACCTATGATGCAACGAACCACCCTGGGTACAGAGGCCATATACCTGCTGCTTAAAAATGCCTTTTCTCTGGGCTACCGTCGGGTTGCATGGCGTTGTGATTCACTGAATGTGGCATCAAGAAAAGCTGCTGAAAGGCTGGGATTTTCGTTTGAAGGACGCTTCCGTCAGGCGATGACTCGTAAACAACGTAATCGCGATACGGACTGGTTATCTGTTATCGATATCGAATGGCCAATTGTTGACAAGGCTCTCTCAGGTTGGCTTTCATCCGAAAACTTCACTGAAGATGGGACTCAAAAGCGCAATCTTGAAACATTTTTCACAAAGTAACAGCACGATTGGAATGACGTTAATCCATGAACCGGCTAGTCGCCAGAGAGCACCGCGCTTTTAAACCTAAGGATTCTAAAGCCATAAAAGGCTCACTGATATTTTACTTCTGTGAACCTTTTCCGTTTTGAGCAGGGCTTCCGGTTAGCTACTCAAAAAATCAGCGGTTTGCCGGGCCGGCCTGGAAGGAGTAGGTGGCAAACAGCGCGGTTACTGCCTGTTGGATCTGGGCCTGGCTGGCCGGTTTACCATCCGAACTCAGCGTGTTGCTGGCGGTTCCACGCCAGACCAGCTGTTTCTTCTTGCTGTCCACCAGGTCTACCGTCAGGGTGCCTTCGGTATAGCTCCAAACGGTTTGATTATAGCCCCCCCAGCCGGCATAACCTCTGCGACCGACCGGTACCGGAGCGTCGTTCACCTGCACCTTGTTTTGTTTCATCGCGCTGCTGTAGACCAGCAGATCAGGGGTTGCGCTGGCTTTATACCCGCGTTGTTCCATTTGTTGTTTAATTGCCGATTGAATGTACTTGCCTGTCAGCGTTTGGTACTGCCCGGCAGTTTCTGTGGCAAAACCGTAGGTATGGTATTGGGTGAAGTTGGCGCTGTGGTCATAATCACTGGTCACCTGCGGCTGGCTGGCACAACCCGACAATAAAGCCATCGAACCCGCTATAAAAAGGCAAGGAAGTAAACGCATAGCAAACCCCTTTAGGATTATTGGTTTCATAAACTTAGACCCAGAAGTGGTGGTTAGCAAATAGTGAATTAACGCCGAATTTTCTTTTTCTGAGAGGGAAAAATAGCAATCTAATTATTGCTTGAGGTTTCAGTTAATATTATGGACTCCCGGCCTTTTGGTGATAATGCTGACGGGTCACTGTGAGCCTAAAACTCCGCTACATGGAGAGTTTGCCATGACTCGCCAGCATTAATCGGCGTTGAGTATACGGAAACGCCTGCCGCTATTTTTGTCTTAACGAGCCGCCAGAGCAAAGAAAAACGGGTCTGATTTTGTACTTTACTGTCACGATACCTTCTGCAGACCGGTCCATTTTCCCCAAATTCGGAACACGCCGCTGGCCCCGATAGCCGTAGCTTTGTTACTATCAGCGCACCCAAAGACTCAATGGTGCATTACATTGAAAATCAAAGCGTTGTTATTTGTTGCCTTAGCCGGTTTGGCCGGCTGCAGCCAGGAGGGAGCGATCGTGAGCCAACCCGTGAGTAAAGACGGCGACCATACGGAAGTGTTGCTGGTGAACAGTGCGCTGGTGGATTGTATGGGCGTCGCCCCAATGAAATGCATGCAGGTACGTCACTCCGTGCAGGGGCAGTGGGAATTGTTTTACAGCCAAATTGAAGGCTTTAACTTCGAACCGGGCTACCGTTACCGCCTAAAGGTCAAGGTAACCGAGTTGGAAAATGTACCGGCCGACGCCTCTTCACTGCGCTATACGCTGGTTGAACAGTTGGAAAAGAAAAAAGTCTGATTGGTTTTTGTCGGGCCGGGCGCACAGTAGCCTGGCCTTGAAACCCACCCCAAGACCCCCGCGTTTCTCCCCATGCCCCTGCCGCGGCAGCAAGATTTCACCGGTATAACTGGTCTGTTCACTGCACTTGTTGCGATTCTGCAATGCACCCGGCTTAAGTATATTGAGAAAATCAGGTATATTGTCCTTCGGTTTTTAGCTACCAAGAAAAAATTACTATGATTATCAAACCTAAAATTCGTGGTTTTATCTGCACTACCGCTCACCCGGCAGGTTGTGAAGCCAATGTCCGTGAGCAAATTGCCTACGTTAAATCACGTGGCGAACTGAAAAACGGCCCGAAAAAAGTGCTGGTGATCGGTGCTTCCACCGGTTATGGCCTGGCATCACGCGTCAATGCTGCATTCGGCAGCGGTGCAGCCACCATCGGCGTATTTTTTGAAAAGCCGGGCAGCGAAGCCAAAACCGGTTCTGCCGGCTGGTACAACTCTGCTGGTTTTGACAAGGCAGCTAAAGAAGAAGGCCTGTACGCGAAAAGCGTTAACGGCGATGCATTCTCTAATGAATGCCGCCAAACGGTTATCGACCTGATCAAACAGGACCTGGGCCAGATCGACATGGTGGTTTACTCACTGGCTTCGCCGGTACGTAAAATGCCGGAAACCGGTGAAGTGGTGCGTTCTGCGCTGAAACCTATCGGCGAACCGTACAAATCCGTGGCACTCGATACCAACAAAGACGTGCTGGTTGAAGCCGTGGTTGAGCCGGCCAACGAGCAAGAAATTGCCGACACTGTCAAAGTGATGGGCGGCCAGGACTGGCAACTGTGGATGGATGCACTGGAAGAAGCCGGCGTACTGGCTGATAACGTGCAGGCAGTGGCTTACTCCTATATCGGCACCGACCTGACCTGGCCAATCTACTGGCACGGTACGTTGGGCAAAGCAAAAGAAGATCTGGATCGTGCGGCTCTGGCCATCGATCAGAAACTGAAGGCCAAAGGCGGCGCGGCTTACGTTGCCGTGCTGAAGTCGGTGGTGACTCAGGCTTCCTCCGCAATCCCGGTAATGCCGTTGTATATCTCTATCGTCTTCAAAATCATGAAGGCGCAGGGGATCCACGAAGGCTGTATCGAGCAAATCCAGCGTCTGTTCGCCACCAAGCTGTACAGTGGCACCGCACCGGATACCGATGAGAAGCACCGTCTGCGTCTGGACGACTGGGAACTGCGCGACGACGTGCAGAACACCTGCCGTGAAATCTGGGCACAGATCGACGACAGCAACATCAATGAGCTGACCGATTACCAGGGCTATAAGGCCGAGTTCCTGCGCCTGTTCGGTTTTGGTCTGCAAGGTGTTGATTACGAAGCCGACCTCAGCGGTGAAGTTAAGTTTGATGTGGTTGAGTTAGTCTAAACCCGTCAGGCATTGAGAGAAGGTCGGGAGCTATCCCGGCCTTTTTTAGTTCTGCATCCTGTTTATCTTAAGTTAAATTATTTCCCTCCTTATTGAAATATAATGCAGTTTGTCTCGGTGTTATCTGCGGCTGAATACGAGTTAATAAACTAAAAAAAGTATTTTTTTATTTACTGCCACTCATGATTAAGTCTATTTTAAAAAGTAATATACAACGGCGAAAAAATAGGCCAATCAAGGGTGTTAGATCGTTAACCAACTAAATATATTATCTCCACCCATTATTAGCCTCAGTGTTTTCTATTTAATTTGCGTTTGGTTTTTATCAATTAATCTGTCTGCTATTTGAGCGCTGTTGATTAAATCATCAGGGAAACTCTCGTTAATATAATGAGAGTGAGCCGCCGTATGGGCTTTAATGGAGTTTATGCTTTTGAAATTGTCTTCTGTAATGACGACAGCGCTCACTTTGCTGGCGTCTTCCTGTTGCTGTGCGTTTGTCGACAAGCATCCAACTCCTGCCCCTGTGGATGAGGAGAACGCCGCCGTTGATTATCGGCAGCGGTTAAATGGCGTGTTGCAACATCTCTGGTATGTAGAGCAAATACGCTCGGAACAGGCGCAACTTGCCACTTTACGCGCTCAGCGCAAAGCATTGGAGTCCGCTATTCGCCAGCGGGAATGCGAGGTGGCCGCAGCGTCATCGTCTGCCGATCAACGGGCAGTGGGTGCGTCATTGGATCCACGGGTTAACTGAATTTTGGGAGTCTATCGATGAAAAGGATCTTTCTCGCCTGCGTGGCGCAGTGCTATTGCCTCAGCGCTCTGGCATCGTTTGATTTTCAGTACCACGCTGAACCGCCACTGGATAATAAAATCGCCGACAGCTATCAGCAAAAACGCAGTGGGCTAAAACATAAGATATGGAGCGCAGAAGCTTTGACGCAGGCCAATGATGAGGCAATAGCGCAGGAACAACAGCGCGCTGCCGCCGACCTGGCAAACCGAAAACGCCATAACACCCAGTATGGAGAATATCGCTGCGGGAAAAACAAGCAACAGCATGGCAAGCCTTGTTACCCTTCGGGTGGGGCGATGGATTTCCCCACATTCAAGCGCCATCGCTGAAGCGGGCAGCCAGGATCAGAACTGCCGTCGAAGCGCTATTTAACCGCCCCTTTCTGCAACAGCGGCGGGACGTTCAGCGCCAGAAAATCCACCAGTGCGCGCACCGAAGGCAGCATGCCGCGACGGGTCGGGAAGACCGCGTGCATAATCAGCGGGGCGCAAGCCCATTGTGGCAAGACGCGCACCAACTCACCCTGCATCAGCGCCTGATGACAGGTGATATCCGGCAACAACGCGATACCCAGGTGCTGAGAAAGCGCATTGCGGACGATCCCCCATTCGCTGCACATCAGCCGCGGTCGCACGCGCACCGCCCGTTTTTCCCCCTCGGGGCCTTCCAGATCCCAAGTTTGTTGTTCGCCAACGTCGACCAGGGTCAACAAATCATGGCTGCTCAATTGCTGCGGATCGGTTAAAGGAGGACGTTGCGCCAGATACTGCGGCGAAGCGACCAGGATACGCACGCTTTGGCCCAATTCACGGGCTATCATACCTTCACTCATGTCTTTACGCTGGCGCAGACGCAGTGCCACATCAATCTTGTCGGTCACCGGATCAAACCGGTTATCGTTCGCCAGCAACTGCACCTGAATACCGGGGTTTGCTGCCATAAAGGCCGGCAGGCAGGGCGAAAGCAGCACATCGGAGGCCACCTTGGGGCAACTGACGCGCACCAGGCCGGAGGGTTCCGCCCGGCTTTGGTCGATCAGTTCCTGGGCAATCTCGGCCTCATTGATCGCTATCTGTGCATGACGCAGTAGCAGTGAGCCGGTCTCCGTCAGCTTGACCCGACGGGTGGTGCGCTGGAACAGTAACACCCCAAGACGATTCTCCAACGCCAGCACGCGCGCGCTCAGCTTGGATTTTGGGATATCCAGCGCACGGCTGGCGGCGGAAAACCCGCCGTATTGGGCGACCTGGGCAAAATAGTAGAGGTCGTTCAGGTCTTTCAGTATGCCTTTCTGCATTCTTATTGTCCTTAATTCGAGAACAGTGAATCAGAGTATGGCATCTTTTTGCGCCCAATAGCGCATCTTATACTGCCCCACATCGAAGCAACGGCAACAGGTTCAGTGGGAGAGTGTATGGAAATTACAGCAGCAGTCAGTGAGGGCGCAGTAGGGGGATTTTCCCTTAAGCAGTTGCAACTGGGCGAACCCCGTGCCGATGAGGTCCTGGTAAAACTGGTGGCTACCGGCCTGTGTCATACCGATATCGCGGCCCACAAAGGCATTATCCCTATGCCCGCCCCGGTGGTGCTCGGCCACGAAGGTGCCGGAGTGGTGGTGCGGGTGGGGGCCGGGGTCAGTAAAGTGGTACCCGGTGATCATGTGGTGTTGTCGCTGGCCTCTTGTGGCACCTGTGACAAATGCAGCATCGGCATGCCGACCTACTGCCGTCAGCATGTGCCACTGAACTGGCTGGCCCAGCGCGCCGACGGTTCGGTCAGCCTGCATGATGCAGGGGGCGACGTGCACAGCCATTTCTTCGGTCAGTCCTCTTTTGCGCAATACGCGGTGGTCAATGCCAGCAGTATCGTGCCGATCGATAAAACCATTCCACTGGAGTACCTGGGGCCACTGGCCTGTGGGCTGATGACCGGTGCAGGTGCCGTGATTAACACTTTGCAAGCACAGGCGGGCTCCACGCTGGTGGTGTTTGGTCTGGGCGCTGTGGGCCTGGCGGCGGTGATGGCGGCCCGGGTGGTGGGTTGCGGTCAGATTGTGGCGGTGGATATCAAGGATAACCGTCTGGCGTTGGCCAAAGAACTGGGTGCCACCACGGTGATCAACTCGAAAACGGCGGACGTTGCCGAAGTGATTAACCAACTGACCGGTGGGCGCGGCGCGGAATATAGCGTCGAAGCCGCCGGGCATGCGGGTGTGATGGCTGATGCGGTACGGGTGCTGGCGGAAAATGGCAAATGTGTGCTGACCGGCGTGGTGCCGCAGGGCGAGTCCTTGCCGCTTGACATCATGCATCTGATCCGCGGGCGGGCAGTACAGGGTTCCATTATGGGCGATGCGGCGCCGGCGGTGTTTATTCCCATGATGGCACAGTTGTTCCAACAGGGGCGCTTCCCGATCGATCGCCTGATCCGTTTTTATGCCATGAATGACATTAACCAGGCAATGGCGGATTCACAATCCGGTGAAACCATTAAAGCCGTAATACGTATGTAATCCCTCATAAGGTAAAAAACATGAAAAAACTTTTTTCAGCGGCCCTGCTGGGGCTGATGGGTATGGCTGCGTCCGCGCAGGCCAACGACCATATTATCGAAAAACAGGGGCTGTATTATCTGCAGCCGGGCTACGACGTTAACGACGTCGCCGAGTTTTACTGGCGCAGCCTGAACGGCTGGTCGGAGAAACCGGCCAACGTCGCCAAATATTTTACTCCACAGGGGGTGTTTGAACTGCCTTATGCGCCGGTGGAGGATTTTAGTTTCTTCGCCACGGCTTCCAAGGGGCGTGAAAATATCACCCGTTACTTTACCGGTATGAGCGAGTACCTTGGCGATCTGAAATATGCCGACTGGAAGGGCTGGAGAAAAGTGGTAACGGCGGAGCCTGGGGTGTTTGTGTTTGAATACACCAGCAGCGGTAAAATCAAACAAAGCGGCGGCGATTATAATCAGCAGTTTATTGCCATCGTGACCATCAACGATGGGCAGATTGCCAGCGCCCGCGAATATTGGAACCCGTATGTGGCGCTGCGTGATTTCGGTCTGATCCGTAAAACGCAATAACAGCGGAGCCCCCGGCCTGTACCGGGGGCATCGGTTAGCGGCAATATTCTTTCAACAGGGCAATGGCATCGGGTTTTAACTGATAAAGATAGACCGGCCTGCCGGTGGTACCGTACAGAATGCGGGTACCGAGAATGCCGCTCTCCGCCAAATAAATCAGGTATTTACGGCAGGAAACGCGTGAAATACCGATGGCGTTGGCCAGATTATCGGTCGAAAACTCCCCGTCGTGCTGTTGCTCAATCCATTCACACACCGTACTCAGCGTGATGCTGGTTAGCCCTTTCGGCAGCTTTTTCCCCTCGCTGCTGCTGGGCTGACGGCGTAACAGGCTGTCAACATCGCTCTGTGAGAATTCGCGCTGCGCCAGGATCTGCGACTGCTGCTGGTAGTTGCTCAACGCCTCTTTAAAACGCCCGAACTGGAAAGGTTTGATCAGATAATCCACCACGCCGTAGTGCAAGGCACGCTGCACCGTATCCACGTCGCTGGCGGAAGAAATGATGATGACGTCGGTTTTTTCACCCAGCTCTCGCAGGCCGGGTAGCAAGTCCAACCCGTTCTCCTGCTGCATATAGATATCCAACAACACCAGATCGATACTGACTTCGGCGTCGGCCAGCAGTGCCCGCGCCTGCGCCAGGGTGGCAACCGTCGCCTGACAGTGAAAACCGCTCACCTGACTCAGGTAGTATTTGTTTAACTCCGCCACCATCGGGTCGTCGTCGATAATCAATACGTTAATCATGGTTCAGCCCTTGGCCTGATAGGGAATATGGACAAAGAACTGGGTCAGCTCACCCGGTTCAGATTCAAAATCAATGCTGCCGCCCAGCTTCTCCAGGTTGCTGCGGATCAGCGCCAGGCCGATACCGCGTCCCGGTCCCTTGGTGGAAACGCCCTGTTCAAAAATACGTGCGCCGAGAGCCGGATCAATACCGGGGCCGTCGTCGCTGACTATACAGTGTAAGTGATTCTCATTGTGATGAAAGCTCAGGTTGATCTCGTGCCCCTCAACGCCATCGATAGCGTCAATGGCATTGTCAATCAAATTGCCTAGCACGCTGATCAGCACGTGGGTGGTTTCCGCATCGTCGGTTTCCGGCAGCAGGCTGGCTTCATCAATGGTCAACTCAATACCGGCTTCATGGGCACGGCTGATCTTGCCGATAAAGAAGCCCGCGACCTCTGGTGACTGGATTTTTCGCAGCAGTGCGCCGATCTCTTCCTGATAGGTGCTGGCGGTGTTGATGATGTAGTTTTCCAGTTGCTGATAAGCCTTCATGTGCAGCATGCCGAGGATCACATGCAGCTTGTTCATAAACTCATGTGACTGGACGCGCAACGCATCGGCATAGTGCGCCATGCCGCTCAGGCGCTGCACCAACTGGCTGATTTCGGTTTTATCGCGGAAGGTGGCGATAGCGCCAATCACCTGACCCTTGACGATCACCGGCACGGTATTGGTCAGCAGTTCACTGCCGTTAAAGCTGATCTGCTGGTCACGCAGCGGTTTACCGCTGGCCAGCACCTCCGCCAGATGCAGTTGAGCCGGCCAATATTTGCTGGCAGACTCCAGCAGCAGATTTTCGAACGGCCCGCTCTGGCGCAACAGACGTTTGGCTTCGTCGTTAACAATGGTAATACGTGACTGGTTATCGACCGCGATGACGCCTTCTTTAATCGATTGCAGCATGGCGTTGCGCTGTTCAAACAGGTTGGAGATTTCATAAGGTTCAAAGCCGAGCATGATGCGCTTCAGCGCCTTCACCAGGAAGAAGATGCCGAGGGAGCCAACCAGTGCGGCGAAGGCAAGGGTCCAATAGATGATCCAGCGGCTTTCGCCCACCACCCGGTGGACGGTATCGAGCGCAATACCGAGTGCTACCACGCCAATCTGCCGCCGTTCGCTGTCGTAGACCGGGGCAAATACCCGTAGTGACGGCGCCAGCGCACCGCGATTGATGGCACTGTTGGTTTCACCGCGCAGTGCAGGCTCCAAATCTTCACCGATAAAATGCTGGCCGATCAGCCAGGGTTTGGGGTGTGAGTAGCGGATGCCTTTCATGTCCACCACCACCACAAACAGCAATTCGTTCTGGTGCCGAACCTGCTCGGCGAAACGCTGGACCGCACCACTGTGATCCTCCCGCAGCAGGCCGTCAACCACATTGCTGGAGAGTGCCAGCGTTTCGGCAATCGCCATTGCCTTCTGACGTTGCTGGTCTTGCCCTTCGTGACTCATCTGCACAAAAAACAGCGCATACACCACCAGCAGCACCGAAGCGACGATGGCAGACACCATCAGCGTGAGGGTGGTGCTGAGCTTCAGCGGTATCCGTTGTTTTGGCATGGTTGTTCTCCGAATGGGCCTGTCAGGATAATAGCGGGGAATGGAACGCAGGGCAGCGACCGGCAGCAGGTTATAACATGCTGCCGCCGGGGGAGGGATTATTTTAGTTACAAAAGCGAGCGTTCAGGGCTGATGGTAGATTTCCAGCGCCTGCTGACCGCTGGCGCCCTGATGGATGATGGCCATTAACGCGCTGACCACTTTCGATGGGTTGCTGTGTTGATACACATTGCGGCCATACACCATACCGGATGCTCCCTGAGCCATCAGGGCGGCGGATTTTGCCAACACCGCGCCCAGTTCGCCTTTACCGCCGCCGCGTACCAGCGTTGGGCAACGCGCCGCTTCAACGATGCGGTGGAAGTCTTCCACCCGTTCGGTCGGGTCGGCCTTGATGATGTCGGCGCCCAGTTCACGTGCCAGCCGGACTAACGGCACCATTTTTTCTACGTCGCCCAGCGAACCGTAGGCAACGCCCTGGCCGGCCGGCGCCATCACCAGCGGTTCAATCATCAGCGGCATGGCATAGCGATCGCAGGCATGGCGCAGGCGGCCGATATTCTCGACACACTGGCGAAAAATGCCCGGTTCATCGGGGATCAGATACAGGTTAACCACCACTGCGGCTGCATCCATCTGCAGCGCGGCGAGGATCGGTGCCTCCGGGTTATGCAGCACCGCCCACATTTCACGGTGGCGCGCGGCGTTATAGGCATTGCCGACGTCGGTACGCATCACCAGTGCCGGTTTGTCGCGTTGCGTTGCGCGTTGCAGCAAATCCGCCTGGCCGTAGTTGACCTGAATGGCGTCGGGCCGGGCGACGATCAGGTTGTCCATCACCCGTTCGATATCCTCCAGGCCGATTAAAAAATCCGGTTCATTGGCGATGCCATGATCAATCGCCACATCGAGGCATTTGCCGTTATTAAACAGCCGGTTCATCCGTACCTTACTGCTGTGCTGCATGTCAGATCCTCCTGAAAATACATGTTCATTCAGTATTGTCGAGTAACGCGGGGGATGAAACCACGGATCCGCAAACTGCGTGCTCGCTCGCATATTTACTGAGAATTCGCAGTGCCATTTTTCATCACCGCAGGGCGTTTCCGGTAGTTGAACGCACTTAAGTCACGAACGCGCTGGTGACTTTTGCGCCATTTGTTAGATCCGTGTCATGTTTTTGTTACTTGGCCATTCCAAAACGCATGTTTCGCTTGTTTGAGTTAAAAAGTTTCAATAATCTCAATTATGAAATAAACATTTGATAATGATGGGGTGGCTTAAATGCCCTGAGAGCGTGTTTATTTTAAAGTGTTGTTTTTAATCTATTTTGAGACATTGATCAAAGTTTTACACACCACCTGAATACGGTAAAAAAGCGATAAATCTGCCGTATCAAAGGGATAACATCGACCGGATTGTTGTTTGAATGTAAAAAATATTTTTCATTAGCTGTCAAATCAACAGGCCTCTTCACTCTAACAATTAAAGGGTACAGAACATGAAGCTGAAGAAACTGATCGTCACCTCGGTATTGATGTGCATGTTGCCGGCCAGCGTGTTGGCAAAAGACATCAAAATCGGCGTTTCAATGGCTGCTTTCGATGACAATTTCCTCACCATCCTGCGCCAGTCAATGCAGAGCAAAATGAAACAGGACGGCAACGTCAGTGGTCAATTTGAAGATGCAAAAGGGGATATCGCCCAGCAGATCCAACAGGTTGAGAACTTTGTCAGCCAGGGCGTAGACGCCATCATCCTCAACCCGGTCGATACCCAGGGCGTGAAGCCGATGATCAAACTGGCGGAAAACGCCAAGATCCCGCTGGTGTTCGTCAACCGCCGCCCGGAAATCAAGCTGCCTGCGGGCATGGCCTACGTCGGCTCGGACTCCAAACTGGCCGGCAAGCTGCAGATGGAAGAGTTGGCCAAGCTGATGAACGGCAAGGGCAACGTGATGATCCTGATGGGGGAATTGTCCAACGAATCAACCCGCGACCGCACACGCGGCGTGGAAGAGGTGGCGGCCAAGTATCCCGGCATCAAAATCCTCGACAAACAAACCGCCAAGTGGGGCCGTAAAGAAGCCGTCGACATTACCACCGACTGGGCGCTGACCGGTCAGCAGATTGATGCCATCGCCTCCAACAACGACGAGATGGCGATTGGTGCAATCCTGGCGCTGAAGCAGGCGAAGAAAAGTGGCGTACTGGTGGCCGGCGTTGATGGTACCCCGGATGCACTGGAATACATCAAGAAGGGCGAACTGGCGCTGAGCGTGTTCCAGGATGCCAAAGGGCAGGGTGAGGGCGCGGTGCAAACCGCCATTCAACTGGTGAAAGGCGAGAAGGTGGAAAGCAACGTCCTGATCCCGTATCAGTTGATCACCAAGGCCAACTATCAAGAATTTGCCGACAAGAACAGAAAATAAGCGTTCAGGCAGCGCAGTTATATCCCTGCCGCCTTGACCCGGCAGGGATGCATTGACGAACGGCGGAGGTTATCAGTATGTATCCCTATGTTCTTGAGGCTGAAGGCATCAGTAAGCAGTTCCCCGGCGTGAAAGCGCTGGATAAAGTCTCAATTAAAATCAAACCAGGCAGCGTACACGCGTTAATGGGAGAAAACGGCGCGGGCAAATCCACGCTGATGAAATGTTTAATCGGCATTTATCACCCCGATGAAGGCACCATTAAAATAAAAGGCCAACCGGTGACCTTCAGTGACACGCTGCAGGCGCTGCATTCGGGTATTTCCATGATTCACCAGGAACTCAACCTGGTGCCTTATATGACGGTGGCGGAAAACATCTGGCTGGGCCGTGAGCCGGCAAAGCTGGGCTTTGTTAATCATGACCAACTGAACAAGCAAACCCGTGAACTGCTGGTACGGCTGAACATTAAACTCAAACCTGAGACCTTGGTCGGTGAACTGAGCATTGCCAACCAGCAAATGGTGGAGATTGCCAAGGCGGTTTCCTACAACGCGGATGTGCTGATCATGGACGAACCGACCTCGGCGCTGACCGAGGGGGAAGTAGTGCATTTGTTCGCCATCATTCGCGAACTGCGTGACCAGGGCAAAGGTATTATTTATATCAGCCACAAGATGGACGAAATTTTTGCCATCACCGACGAGGTGAGCATCTTCCGCGATGGCACCTTTATCGCCTGCGATAAAACCGAGAACCTGACCAAACAGTCGCTGATCACCATGATGGTGGGGCGCGAACTGACCCAGATGTTCCCCAAATTCAACAACAATATTGGCGAGGAAGTGCTGCGCGTCGAAGGGCTACAGCGTGCCGATTGGTTTCACGATATCTCGTTCAGCGTTAAGCGCGGCGAGATCCTCGGCGTCGCCGGGCTGGTGGGAGCCGGTCGTAGCGAAGTGATGGAAAGCTTGTTCGGCATGCACCCGGCGGACGGCGGCCACATCTTTATCGAGGGCAAGGCAACCAAGGTGGATTCCCCCTCCAGGGCGATTGAACTCGGGCTGGCGTTCCTTACCGAAGACCGCAAAAAATCCGGGCTGTTCCTGGTGTTGTCGGTGGTTGAGAACATGAGCATCGTCAACCTGTCGGAGTACATCGGCAAGAATGGCTTTGTCAGCCACGTGCAAATGGCCAAGGACTGCATGGAGCAGATCAAAAAGCTCAACATCAAAACCCCGACCATGGATCAAATCATCAATAACCTGAGCGGCGGTAATCAGCAAAAGGTCCTTATTGCCCGCTGGCTGCTGGCCCAGCCGAAAATATTGATCCTCGATGAACCAACGCGCGGCATCGACGTGGGCGCTAAGGCGGAAATCTATCGCCTGATCAGCGAGCTGGCGAACCGTGGTGTCGCCATTATTTTGGTGTCATCGGAATTACCGGAAATCCTCGGCATGAGCGACCGGGTGATGGTGATGCACGGCGGCCGTATTACCGGCATTTTGGATAAAGAAGAAGCGGATCAGGAAACCATCCTGGCGCTGGCCTCTGAATAACGCAAAGGTGAATTCCCATGAGTAATGTAAAAGTTGAGAAGCCGCTTGCGGGTAAAGCGCCGCTGTTCGCCGGCCTGAGTGGCAAAATGCCGAAAGACACCGGCATCTTTATCGTGATGCTCGGCATCGCGCTGGTATTTGAAATTCTTGGCTGGTACATCCGTGACCAGTCCTTCCTGATGAACCCTAACCGTCTGCTGCTGATTGTGCTGCAGGTGGCGATTATCGGCATTATTGCGGTGGGGGTTACCCAGGTCATTATCACCACCGGTATCGACCTTTCCTCCGGTTCGCTGATTGCCTTGACCGCGGTGGTGGCAGCCAGTCTGGCGCAAACGTCGGACAGTATTTCACCGATGTACCCAGCGTTGCTCGACTTGCCGGCGGCGATCCCGATCGGCGCGGGGATCGGGGTGGGCATTATCTGCGGCTTTATCAACGGTCTCCTGATTACCCGCACCGGTATCCCACCTTTTATCGCGACTTTGGGCATGATGGTATCGGCACGCGGCCTGGCGCAGTATTACACCCAGGGTAACCCGATCAGCTTCCTGTCCGACGGTTTTACCTCAATCGGCCAGGGTGCGATGCCGGTGATCATCTTCCTGGTGATTGCGGTGATCTTCCACATCGCGCTGAAGCACACCCGTTACGGCAAATACATCTACGCCATCGGCGGCAACATGACGTCGGCCAGGGTGTCCGGCATTAACGTCAATAAATACCTGGTGATGGTCTATACCATAGCCGGCGGCCTGGCAGGCTTGGCGGGGGTGGTATTGGCGGCGCGCGTCAGCAGCGGCCAGTCGAGCATGGGGATGTCCTACGAACTGGACGCCATCGCGGCGGCGGTGATCGGCGGCAGCAGCCTGATGGGCGGTGTCGGGCGCATTACTGGCACCTTGATTGGCGCGGTGATCCTCGGGCTGATTAAAAGCGGTTTCACCTTTATCGGCGTGGACTCCTACATTCAGGACATTATCAAAGGCGTGATTATCGTCGCCGCGGTGTCTATCGATATGCACCGTAACCGTAAAAAACACTGATTGCCGTAAAACTCCGCCGGTGCACCTTGCCCGGCGGTTTTTTTTATCTCAGGGGATCATCATGAAATACTTAAAAAGAATCGTGTTGGTGGCAGCGCTCAGCTGTTCCACCTCGGTGCTGGCGGAAACCATCGGCGTGTCGATGGCCTATTTCGACCAGAATTTCCTGACCATCATTCGTCATTCGATCGACAAAGAGGCCAAGGTGCGCGGCATCAGCGTGCAATTTGAAGATGCACGCGGCGATGTTGGCCGCCAGACCGATCAGGTGCAGAACTTTATCAGCGCCGGGGTGGACGCGATTATTGTCGATCCGGTCAACTCGGCGGGTACGCCCGCCATCACCAAAATGGTGACTCAAGCGGGGATTCCGCTGGTGTATGTGAATCGCACGCCGGGCGACAGCAAGCTGCCTTCCGGCGTGGTGTTTGTCGGCTCCGACGAGAGGCAGTCCGGCACCTTGCAGATGGAAGAGCTGGCACGGCTGGCCAACTACCAGGGCAACGTGGCGGTGATGATTGGTAACCTGACCGACGCTGGTGCATTGCAACGCACCAAAGATGTAGAGCAGGTGGTGGCCAAGTACCCGAAAATGAAGGTAGTGCAAAAGCAAAGCGCCAACTATTCGCGCAGCGAGGGGATGGATCTGATGCTGAACTGGGTCACCAACGGTGAGTCTATCGATATCGTCGCTGCCAATAATGACGAGATGGCGATTGGCGCGATCATGGCGTTGCAGCAGGCCGGCAAGCAGGACAGCAAGGTGTTGATTGGCGGCATCGACGCCACGCCGGACGGCCTGAAGGCTTTAGCTTCCGGCAAGATGCAGGTGACGGTATTTCAGGATGCCGTGGGTCAGGGCAAAGCCTCGGTTGACGTGGCGCAGCGTATGATCAAAGGCGAAAAGCTGGACCCTTACTACTGGATCCCGTTTGAACTGGTGACCCCGGCCAATATGCAAAAGTACGTGGCGAAATAGCCAGAGATTTACAGCTTGGTAATGGCGCTGCTTAGGCAGCGCTTTTTTTTGCTTTTTCGTTGTGCCATCGGCTGGCAGATTTTATGGGTGCCTGGGTTTATGTACAGTTTCCTGGCGGCAATCATGCCGTTACGAGGAGATGTACCATGACCGATACTTGCATAGATATTGCTGCTCTGGCTCAGCAAACTGCCCCTACCGGTACCTTGATGACAGTTACAGCCTTTGATGCTTCGCGGCTAAGTAAACAAATTCGCAGTACGTTGGGCGGCGGCACCTTTGTTTCGATTCCGGCCAATGGGGTTACCCTTGATGGATGCATCTATATTACCCAGCCTGCCAGTTCACCCTATTGCTGGATGCGGGTGCTTGATGCGGATTCTGTATTAAACCCGGAGATGTTCGGTGCCGTGGGCGATGGTGTTGCCAATGATTATCCGGCGCTTAAAAGCCTGTTCCGTTACGCGAGTGCTATCGCTACCGTGCAGACGCCGCAAAAAATGGTGCTCGAAGGCCATTATCGTCTGGCTGATATTGATGCCAACACCCCCTTTGCTCCGCTTGATGCGCCTGGCTTCAGTACCATTAGTGGCGACGGACAACTCTATCTTGACAGTGATAAGACGACGCTGACAATGGTGGCGTTTGTTAATAAAACGGATTTTTCGTTCAGCGGCCTGACGTTGAGCCGCAAAGGCACTGACCCCACTCGCCTGTGGTCTAAGCAGGCTACTGCGTTATTTATTGATGGTGGCCAACGTTTTCGCTTGTACGACCTCGACCTGTTTATGCATACCGATGCCATCAGCATCAAACAGTCGGAAAGTTTCGAGGTTTACCGTAATAAGTGCCATGAACTGGG